>Ga0302185_10000994_pt1 | contig 20670 bp, 16 predicted proteins | sample II_Bog_E1_1_FD_200231 | JGI IMG/M metagenome (GOLD analysis project Ga0302185, IMG submission 200231) | Peat permafrost microbial communities from Stordalen Mire near Abisko, Sweden - II_Bog_E1_2 | ecosystem: Environmental > Terrestrial > Soil > Wetlands > Peat | place: Sweden: Abisko... | reverse complement strand
CTGTAAAAACACTCAGTGATTATTAATGCATTTTATGCTTTAAATACAGTTCACCAATAGTTTCTAGAATATATAGGTAATCTTAGTTTTTATTTTATTTATTTTATTGCCAATTATCTTTTGCCTATTTAAGATAATATAATGCTATTTGATATTGCCCTTCCCCGAGATACGCTTGGCCAATTTGCATATACTTCAAGCTTAATTAATCTAAGCTATTTGAGTTTTGCAGGTCTTATATTTAACTTTCTCTTTCTGTTATGGATTTTTCTTACTTTTATTAGGCACAAGGCTATTAATACGAAGTGGATTCTGAGTTATAAGATTTTTGTAGGAATTGAATATATTGGCATTGTAAATTATTTTTACGATGCAAAATTTAAATCGATTCCAAAATATTAGACTTCAGAGCATCACTTCTTGAGTCGACAATATCTTACTGTTAAGAGCCATTTTTATAAGATGTAGGTATTTACAATTCTTTTTCATTTCCTATTGTTTTTTTCATTTTAGGCTCCACCTTTAGTTACTTTTGAGGAATATTTTTTTAACCTATTTCTTATATTTAGCCTTCTTTAAACAGATATTGCTTAATTCTGGAAAGAAGGGTCACTTCAATAAACCCATTAGTCTGAATTTATATTTTTCCATTTTGTTCTTTGAGTTGGCAAAATAAATCATCTAAATTGGCAAAGTTTTCTCTAATTTCGGGTGGCAGCATGTTATAAGTGTACTTTATTTAATATCCCCACGCTTTAATAATCATTGATTATTCATAGTCGTCATATGTAATTTCTATTTGATAATCTCCTATTGTTTTCATCTTAATTTGTTGAGGTTATGATTTTTTTTACCAAGATCAATTCGATATTCCTTGTTGAAACTAGCAGCTAAATTCAAGTCTTCTTCAAGTAATGGCAGTGAAATTTGGATTGGCTTTCTTTATGCTTGTGTAGAGATCTTTTGTAAAAAATTCGATAGTTCGTGGACAATGGGCTATATTTTCCATCTACATTTATGATGTTAATTTTATACAAATATAAAACAAAATTGGCGATGCATATTACTGAAAGGTTTCAATCTCTATTAACTATATTTGAGATTATTGTTTGCAATTCAGGCCAAATTATTTTGTTCATTAATTTTTAATTTGGAAAATCTTCCCTTTTTTGTGGAAATCGAACTCCTTCAATATTACTAATTCGATCACCTAAAATCATTTCTAGGAAAAGAATTCCCATTGCCCATATATCAACTTCATAACTATATTTTTTTTAATTCAGATCCAACATTTCTGGAGCCATATAAAATTAAGTTCCTACACCCTTTGTCATATTACTAGTATTATTTTTGTTAGTTTTAATGATCTTTGATAGTCCAAAGTCAGTAATTTTAATTTTATTTCTAAGCAAAAGGACATTTTCTGCCTTAAGATCTCGATGAATAACTTTATTTTTGTGAAGATACATGACTCCTTTAGAAATATCTAGCATGAATGTAAGCAAATCTATAAAATCATACCGATCATTTCCAATGACATTATCTAGATTTCCCTAAGAACAATTCTCCATGACAGCAATTATATACTTCAAATTTTATTGCTCATGGTAAAAGCATTCCTACATGTAAATAAGATTTTAATGACTAAGATTAATATATAAAGAGACCTATCTGTTCTGCTTTTTACTGTCTTTGGATGAAATGTTGATAAATTTGAGTATGTACTTTCGACCATCCTTTTTACTAGTGCATGTGTGAACTTTGTCGTGTCCGTTTGCATAAATTTGAGATCCAAGTAAATAGTAGTAGTAAATAATCTGCCATAGCAGAACATTCCAAGTAAATAATTCTTCATGATATTAGCTTTATAGTTTAATATGAGAAATAAGTATCGTTACCTTTTGCAAATTATAAATAGAAACTCTTGACTTATTTAATATATGGTAAATTTGCTTGCAAAAAAAGAAAAAAAAAACGTTCCAACTACTTGAGTTCATTAATAACTAATTTGTTAAAAAAATTGTTAAATCAAAACTAAGTTAATATAAATGCTAAAAAATGCAAATTGGAAAAAAGAAATATAACTACAAATAGATATTTACTTTTTAAAAAATTACTAAATAACAAAGATTGAGCTAATAATTAATATTTTAGTATATTATTTTTAAAAAAGTATTCTATTTATATCTATTAAATTTTTATAAAAGTTATTAATTAATATTCAAGTACAGTTTGGAAAGCGTTAAAATGATCAAAATTATGAGTAAACTGATTTATTAGAAGACATATATTAAATATAAATATATAATTTACAATAAATCAAAAAAGGAAATGCACGAGAGAGTTATTAAGAATTATCCAGAATTACTAAACATAATTATACCAAATATGTAATCAATAAAAATAGCATGCAGTAGCTTTTGATCATTTGAGTAGCAAATCAAGTAGCACAAAAAAGTAGCACAGAGAAAAAAATTGTGTATAAATCAAAAATAATTGAAGGGATAATCATTATTAATAATGAAGAAAACCAATGGCTTCACAATATTTTTATTAGTATTGATCATGGTTATGACATAAAGTGCTTTAAACATAAATTAAACAAATAACGGAAGCAGTAATCAGAATACTCAAAACGATAATTCTACATGCTCGAAATTGGTTAATAACTGCTGTGTTGATTGTTATCAAGGTTACTACATTAAGAATGGTACATGCGTAGCTGTAAATCCTCTATGTTCTACCTATGATGTTAATACTGGACTTTGTTTGAGTTGTTATGCAAATTACACTTTAGCCAACGGCACATGTGTTATTTCTTTTTTTAATAATTCTTCTATTCCTATTTCTTCTTCTTGCCTTCTTTGTTAGTTAGGATATGCTCTCATTAATGGTTAATGTATTTTAATTTCTACTCCTGTAACTAATAGTTCTAATTGTATCTTAGATATATATTGTTCTCAATGGGTATTTGGTTATTGTCAAAATTGCACTGATGGATATTACCTAAGTAATGGCATTTGCCTTTAAGCCAACCCTTTATGCAAAACCTACAACATTTCTTCTGGTTGTTGTTTGAGTTGCTATTATAAATACTAGTTATATAACTGTCAGTGTACACCTGCTTCTGTTAATTCTACTACTCACTCTCGACTTCTATTAGGACTTGAATGATAGTTTATTTACCTATAACTTCATAAATATATCTTAATAAGTCTGATGTATTTAATAAATTCAAATTAAATTAATTATTCTATTTATCAATGATTGTTTAATTCATTCAATGAATAAGTAAAAGTAAGAAAAATTATTTGACAAAATTACTTAATTAATGAATAAATATGATCTCAAAATATCATTGAGTATTTGAAATGATAGTTCTCCTAATATTAATGAACTTAATTTGGAGGTTTTCTTTATTTTCTAAAATTTATTAACATTGTGGATTGACAAATAAAGATTTAGTTTTCATGACGATAAACAATCACAATATTTATTAATGAACGTCTAGAATCCTGACAATAAAAATGAAAAAAATATCAGTTCTATTTTTTATCATAAAATTATTTCACTTGATTCATACCTCACTCTTCTCATTTTCTATATCGATAATTTAAAAAATTAAAAAATGAATTCACATGGATAAACATCAGCCAATGGAATATTCACAGATGACTCATTGACTGCGGATAACTTCAGAACTCACCCCATAAAAAATGTTCTTAAGAGAGAAAGTTTCAATTCTCATCCATCAAAAGATGCGTCACTGGTTCCCAAAGTTTCAGAGTTACGAGATACGACAAAGGCAAATTAAGCCTTTGAGAAAGCAAATTGGTAGCAAGCTTTAAAAAATACTTGGGTTAAAACCAATCGATTTTACAAAAATGAAGAGGTAAGCTTATGGGTGGAGTTGGATCATTTCAAAATGTATGGTCCAGGCATTTATCTATTTTTCAATTTTATGAAAAGTTTAACTGTAGCTTTTTTGCTTATGAGTATTATCGAGCTCGTCCCCATTATTTACAATTATTTTTCTAGCAATGGACTAACAAATTTAACATCTTCAGCGAACTATTATTTAGCTTTGACCACAATAGCTGCCTACAATTCAAGTTCAGACAATCATTCTACCCAAGATAAATTTCTCAATACAATTCCAGACTTAGTAGTTTCTATTATTTTTTTTATTTTCTATTTCTACTGGCTCCATAAAAGTGAAGTCTTGACTGAAAAGGTAAGAACATAAGTTAAATTAAGGAGCTATAATGTCCTTTAGTTTCTGGATCCGCCTAGCAAAGCCACTGGCGAGGATATTTTATCATTTTTTAGCCAATTTGGTTCAGTTAAATAGGTGGCCCCTGTCAAAAACTACGACTAATCCCTTTATCTATCAAAAAAGATATATGATTATGAAGTATAAATAAAGGAGTTGTAATTTAAAAATTTTGGATAGCCAAACTCAGATATACAATAAAAGATAAAAGCAAAGCAAGAAAGCATTGAATAAATTTATAAGGAATTGATTCTATACGAAGATGATATGAAAGAGGACATTATTAAATATTTCATTACTTTTAATTTAGTAGAAGAAAAACAAAGAGCCCTCAAAGAGTTGCAGCCTTATATGAAAGAAACTTGTGATTGCTGTTCCAATAGAACCCCTGAAAATTATTTATTTCTGGGATAAAAAGTTTAAGTTAAAGCTTGTCATACAGAACCAGGGGAAATTATATGGTAGAACCAGCACGTAACTTGGAAAACTCGTTGGATAAGAGCTTTAATTCAATACATTTTGTTATTGACTCTAATTATTAGTGGTTTTTTGTTTATCTCTTTTCTAAACATTTTAGCACCTTCATCATCAACGTCAGTAAGCACAAGTTCGTATAATTCAATAACCATTCTTTTGGAAACAAATTCAACAATAGTTCAAAGCTGGTGCATTTCTAATGCGGAGTCAGTGGTGACAGACAGTGGTAGCATTATTTATAATTATTGTTGGAGCTACATCAAATAATATTACATAAAAATAGCGATGACAATAGGCATTGCTGTTGCTGTAATTTTAATAAAGACAGTAATTAGAGCCGTTGTCGTTTTCCTTGCAAAATTTCAGCGATATAAATCGCATACGGACCAATCAAAGGATATAATTCAGAATCTTTTCTTAACTTATCTTTGCACAACAGTCTTAATTACATTTCTCGTATATCATTATTAATTTAGTTGCAAGCTCAGATCTCTGGAATTTCTTTCAAATACTTGATCTCATATTTTATTAGTAGCAGCTATTTAACAAACAATTTGACCAGTTTAAATTAATTTTCAGATTTTGTTGCTTACTGGTACATTGATATTGGCTATCAAATATTCTTGACATGGGTCATACTTGCTATTCATCCCACTCTGACCATGCCATTTGTTTTTTATCTTAGCTAAAAATGGATACATTGGAAAGCTAAAGATTAGGAGGTTCAATCCAACATGTAAAAACGATTGTAGCCGCCAGAGTTCTAGATTGAGGACAACTATGCAAACATTCTCATGATAGTGTTCGTGAGTTTAGCCCTTTCAGGAGGTATGCCTGCAATAACAATTGCTGCTTTTTTTGCAATTCTCTCCCGATTTATCTACTTTAAATACATTTTCCTTAGATATAGTAAAATTCCTAAAGCTTTTGACTAGGCTCTGGACAATAAAGTGATGAGTCTGATACAATATGCTCTTTTGATTCATTTCATGATCTCAATCTGGATGTTTGGAGTTTCATCTATTTTCAACTACGATACTTTTTCTTTTTCTAGCTATGTACTGATTATTTCATATAGATCACGAACTTAAACTATAGTTTTTTAACTCAAATCGGATTTATACTTGAAAGGCTCTTCGCTACATGGTATTATTCTGCAATCTTTTTGGTGATACTATTCATTTTCATATTCAAAGCCATCTTTTATAATTTGATAGCCAAACAATTTATGGAAGATCCCAAGAGTACCACCATCATACCTGTTGAAATGAACTCAGCATGCGATAGAGATGCTGATAAATTCCTGTATGTCTCAAATAAGGGATTATGCGATTCTTACAAAATATAGAATAATCCTGATTATAACTTCGTCTTGCCGATTATGCACAAGAAAAGAAAATTCATAATTAAAGTCAAAGATTTAGCTGAAAGCATTTGATACCTTCCCTTTTTGCATTAAAAAAATTACGATTTATATTAATTATTGCAATCATTGCCACACATCATTTAACTTTTAAATTTACATTAGATATATTCTTCGTAGTCTCATCTGAATTATCTTCGACAATGTTGCTGCCAATATCTAATGTTGCCACTTTTTCTTTGTTTCTTTTGTCATTGCGAATAATATTTAATTATTGTGCAGTTTTATCTTTAATTTATGTCAATTACTTTTTTTTGTAAGTTTTCATTTTATCATAGAGTTCTGCCCCTGTTTCTTTCAGCATTTCCTTTATCCCCTCTACAAAATCTGGATGAGACTTCACAATCTCTAAAGCATTCACATAATGAGGTGGATTTGCGATGAGACTTCCTTTCTAAATTTTAACTCCCTTTTTCTTCCCTACTATTAAAGAGTTAATAGCCCTCAACTGAGTGTTTCTGTACTTGGCCTTCTAATCATACTTTTAATTTGCTTTGATATATTAGGTGACCTTTTCTTCGATGATCTCTGAACTAATCACATAAAATATGGTGAGTATGAATGTAGAAATAAGTAAGCTCTGTTCTGAGTACTACTCGCCCCCTTTGAATTTCTACAACCTATTCAACCACTTGTAGATAAATATCCTGCAAAGAAGATCATTTATTAGCAGCAGCACCTCTGTCTCTTCATCATAAACCAGCAGATATTACTTATCAGGATGCAATCGAACAATTCCACAGTCAATCAGAAGAGCCGGAAGTTTGGGATGCGAATTGTTCACAAAGGAGTTGTTCATTAGGCCTATGTCTACTGTTTTCCATTTGTCATTTAAGAAATCAGAAGTTGTTAAATTTTAATAAAATCCATTCATAATTTTATCGAAAACTATTCTAATTTTTGGAAGTAAAATTTCAATATTTTTGGGGTACATCATTTGTTCTTAAAAGGTGAGAGGCTCAGCTATAGAGTTATCACTACTTTTCAGTTCATAAGTCGAAATCAAATAATCAAAATGTTTTTTAATTTATTTCACTTCTCCTCCGTTATGCAAGCAATTTCCCAAATTATCCTTCTCAATCATTTCCAAGATATCTATTTTTTAAGCAAGTAAAGTCCATAATTTGGATTCGTCTAATTTGTATTTAGAGACAGAAGCGTTTTATTTTTTACCGAAGTATTTAGTGACTTCATGTGGGTAATTGCTAATAAAAAGTGTGAGCCTATTTTTGTAGAGTTTGCGCGCAAAGGCTGGAATCAAGAGGGAAAAATATACTGCATAAACACAGATTCGAAATTTGCGAAGCTTGGGGCTTCTTCTGACTCTTTTTTTATTGGTCTTAATTGCTTATTTTTATAAAGTTACGGAGGTAACCATATCCTTTTGAATATTCCGATGCGTATGTTTAGCAATTTCTAGCCTGACCATTGTGGGACTTGTTTCTTTTATACTTTTTACGTTGTTATTTGCTTTCTCTTTGAATTTTAGACTTTCCTTTCCATCCATAACTTCATCATGAGGTTAATTTCTTCTGTTATTATGTTAATTTTTGTCTGTATTTCTTGGAATGCGAACTCGGCTTAAATACCTTGATTGGTCAATATCAATTTCCATCTGATTGTCTTAATGATAGCATTCCATGTTTCTTGGAGAGTGATAATAGTGCTAAAATTACCTGCTGTTTCCTAACTACGTACGGAATCGACCAGGCAAAAAGCTCTCTTCGTTCATCCTGAAAACGTTGCGTTTTAAATGATCGACTTCGTATTTTAGTCGACGTATATTCTATTCCTCTTACTGTTTTTGTCTTTTTGCGTATTCAATGGCCTCCATTTCAGCGGCTTTGTGATAAATTCTAGGCAAGACTATACTTTTATTGATTTCTCCCTCGAGGTCAATTCCTAGATTCGTAAATTGATCGTATCGATTCTCTTTATTATGTTGATGCTGGACAATAGGCTGCTTTCTCATTTGAAGATAGAAGTGTTTGGAATAAATTATAGTTTAGAATATTTTTATAACCTTCCAAATTATGACATGACGTGCTAGGGGAAATGTTCTGTCAAATATTTAACAATCTATGAAGGCAGCATGAATATCTGATTTGCTGTGAATTATATTATAAACTACCAAGGTTCTTATTAGATTTTTGATTAATTAATTTAAAATGATGGATTTAGTAGAGGAAATTGACAGCTATTCGCCACAAACAGCAAAAACTAAGCCTAATGCTAGCTACTCTGCCGAACCAACATTACAAATAAACAAAGCCCCCCTCATTGAACCCACTCAAACAAAATAAAATGAACTTGATTAAACAAAAAAGTAAGAGGATCCGAAAGGATGGACACGCTTCCTCAACATGGCTTATTATGAAGAATACTTTAAGGTAAATGAACAAGATGTGAGAGAGCGCCTCAAGTTCGCATTGGTTCCTCCCTTCAACTCAGAGTTTATCAATACTATTCGCCCTAATCCAGATTTCTATGGTCCCTTCTGGATAATGACCACTATCGTCTTTTTGCTTGGCACAATTGGCAACTTTTCCAATTATCTTCTTTCTAAATTCTCTGATGGCTAAGTTTGGGAAGGCTATTTCTTCAAATTGGAATTAGTGCGTTATGCAGTCATTGCTGTGTACAGCTTTGGAGTTGGAGTGCCGTTGACTCTGTTCTTAATGCTGAAGTTTCTCAGTTTTGACAAAATCAGTTTTCCTGAGGTATATTGAATATTACTTAGCTTATTTGTGTATACGGATACGCCTGTACATGCTTTATCCCAGCTATATTGTTGTGCATATTTCCATTTGAAGTAATGCAATGGCTATTAATGGCCTACGCTTTGGCCAATTCCTGCTTATTCTTGATAGTAAGTGTAAAGAAACATATTGAAGGAATCAAGACAAAACATGCAGTCGTATTTGGAGTTATTATCGGATTGCAAGTAGTGTTTTTCTTAATTTGTAAGTTGTTGTTCATTAGCTTGCTTGACGCTTGCTAGTTATAGCTATCCTGCTGATGCTTGATAATCATCTAATCTATTCTTTCACTACCATCTCAAAATTAATATTAACCTTAAATTGGTAAATAATATACTTCTTTTGAACATTTAAACATGTAAAAAATGTATAGGGAAATCAATAAAACTGGGTAATCATTTACTTTATATTTATATCTCTTCGTACCTTGGATCAGTTTATTTTTCACTTGGTAATTTTTTCAATTTTTTAATTTTGTCGCCGAGAATAGCTAAAACCAAATTGATGCCCTTAAGAATTCTCTTTTTGTTTTGGAAGTACAAAAACATTTGATGAGTAGCTTTCAAATTAAATTCTTTACGGCAGTAGGGGCAATTCTAAATACAAACGAACTTACTTCAGTTTTTTTAAACCAATTTACTAAACAAACGGCATGAAATATATGCCTGCAGTAGGTAACACGGATTAGTTCATCATCTTCTATTGCATTCAAACAAATAATGCATTAATTCTTAGTTGGCGCCTGAGATTGCTTTTCATTTAAGTCAGACATACTTTCGTTGTTGCTTTACAGTGGGGAAAGACGAAAAACAGAGGACGCAAGTACAGCTGGAAAATATAAGTTGAGATTCTCTTCGTAAAGAATGCTTTATTAAATTTGAATATTAGAATTTTTGATGCTAACTGGTCTCGAAAGCGAACATCGCTTTTTGATGAAACAAATTACAATAATAATTACAATTAGTCCGCAAACACCTCCAACCACTCCGCCTATAATAGCAGCGACGTTGCTTATTTGCTAATTAACTGTATATTGAATGAAAGCGGTTGCATTTCCAGAACCTGGGTGGATAATAGTTAGCAAAACGTTCATGCCTTTGGTTGAAATAGTAATACTCGATTTATTTATAGTAATTAATTGTCTGAATGGATTTCCACTGCTCATATAATAGTTATCAAAAGGCCCAGCAATTTACCCATACTCAGACTCATACTGCATGTGTAAATAAGCGCTGTTTGTATAATAAGTTTATCCAAAAGAAACAATAATAGTTGCTGCAGAAGTTGATATCCGAAAATAGTAGGCAACTGAGCCTGTTAAATTTTTTTGAAGTTGTTGACTTGAAACCAGCTGCTGGAGAAAATATTGACAGTTCGAGCCCACATAGTTCGTGGGGCAAGGCTGACATTGACATAGCAAAGGATTAGATGAACTATATTCTAAGCTGGCACCTGGCGGGCAGACCATACAAATTTTTCCGTTGGATAATGTGATAACCTCTAAGGCATAGCCAACAGGAGATGAAAGAGGCTGTATATTGAAATTAAAAATGGTGATGTATACCATATATGTGTTATTTGGGATAGGAATGTTAACTAACTGCCAGTCGCATCCATTTGCCGACTCCGTATCCATATACAGGTTGTTATTTTGATTTTACTGGATCGATTCGAGAGTAAAATTGGAACATAAGATAGGAGTAAAGCTCGTCATCATTAAAGCACTAGAGCAAGCGAAATTACTATTCAACATAAAAAGAACTGACAGGGTATTAAGATTTGAATGACCTATATCATAAGATGAGGTTGAGCAGTTTTGCGATGAGCTCTAACTATTTTGATATTGTTACAATTGACCCATAGTATGTGGTGGTACTGTTTGAGATTTCTTTCACTGTCACTAATATTACTATCATTAGCTTTGCAAAGTGTATTGTTTTGGGCATTATGTGCTGCAGCAAATTTTTTTATATAATTTCAAATTTTATCTTAGAATCAATCATTTATAGGTGATGCTGACTATCTTTCGCATTAGATCTTCGCCCATAGAGGTGGTGGGGATTGTTGCCGTTGCTCCATATACTGCTGCCAATGAATTTTATTTATAAGGCTGTTTTTTCAGCGTTTACACTGCCTATCTCACGTCGTTTGCCAAATTTTTCTTGATATTTTCACAGTTTGCTAAAGTGACACTGATATGCAGACATTTGGGAAGATGAGTCGGTGAAATCTTCCATCCTTTTGTCTTATCCAACTAAGTAGCAATGCTAAAGGGATCAACTATATCTGACCAAAAGGCAAACACGCATAATTACGGATTTCCAACAATTTTAATTCCCTCAATTTCACTTAGATCTCTAACGGCTGTTTTTGTAGCTTCTTGAATTACCAGAGCATTTTCCACAAATTGTTTCCTTCCAACATGAGTTAGAGAGTACCAAGCTCCAGCACTAGCAAATCCTGATCTGGAGCCACAAAAAGAGGGAGTTGCATAGACAGCTCCCACCCAGTCAGTTTCAACATAATACATTGAATGCCGAAGCTAGAGTGTTTTAAAGAAGACTGTGGAAATGCCCTTGGGGGCTAGTCCAAATTTATGGTGATCCAAAGAGATTGAAGTCACTCCATCAATATCAATTGTAAACTTATTTTCATGCTCCTTGAGAAAGCCAGCCACAAAACCTCCCAAACAGCCATCCACATGACAACCGATGTTATAATCCTTCGCAAGCTAAGCAATTTATTGGATAGGATCAATAACACCATGAGGGTAGTTTGGATAGGATCCATAAAGGCAAATTGTATTGGAGTCAATCAAAGATTTCATGTGACTAACGTCAGCTTAGAATTTATCATTCAGCTTGGCCTTACGAACTTCAATGTTGAAGTACATGGCTCCCTTGAAGAGAGCAGCATGAATGGTGTTCGGAACAACTCTGAATAAATGCAGTAGTACATATTTGGCTTGGTCTTATTGGAATAATAGTTCTTATAAGCGTATAGTGACATGATTAGACTTTAAGAGCCGCCACTAGTGATAACCCCATAGGCTCTCTCTTTAGAGATAAGACTATTGGTCATTTTTAAAATTTAAGCTTCCATTTTGCTCACTTATTTGTAAGTATCAAGATGAAGGGGATTATGATACATGTACTTGGCAGCAAAGTTATTCACTTCTTTGCAATGATCTGCATTTTCAACGTATATTGCTCCTGAAAGTTTGCCCGTAAACATCTTCTTTTCTTCGGAGTCAAACCATCGATTTATTCTAGACTCAATTTTATCTGGTCGCATTCCTTATTGAGGTAGCTTTTTTGATTTGGTTTGATCCCGATCTTTTTCAAACTATTTGATGAGGGTTACTTCAACTTAGTCTAAACTTTTCTCAAATTTCCTATCGACATATTGCTTGATGAGGGGTAAGGAAAAGAAAAATCCAGATATGGACTGTTTCACTTGTACTTTCCAGCCTGAATAAACCTATATTTACCAACTAGCTCTTTATTTTTGGGCCGAAAAATAGCTCCTTGATTGAGTTTTTTAAGCACCCAGAGCAGAACGACTGTATATATGATGCAGAAGGCAGTGAAATCTACTTGAGCAGTAAAATCGTTAAAAGTAGTCATAGCCTGGAGAATGACAGGATCGATAAAATCCCTAACCACTCTGATTAGAGGTGTTAGCGTATTCATTTCAATTGGTGAATTAGAAATATTATAGTGATAGGATATAGCATTGAGGGAAGTAGATTAATTAAAGAAAAATCAACAAAATATATGCGAACATATGTATCATTTTTAATTGGCTTTATCATTCTAGATTGACATTGATGATTCGCAATTTTAAAAAAAAGGGTGATTCATTGCCTCTGCGGCAGAAATTCGCTTTTCTGGCAAATAAGTCAAGAGCTTGAGTAATAAATCGATGAAGTTGTTTCTATCTTTGATGCCCTTAAAGTATTCTTTTAGGCTGACTCTCTTAAAGACTTAAAATGAGTTTAATAGGCTCGGCTCAAAGGGTACTCGCTGCTGATATTAAATTTTTTATTGCTCACTCAATGAACCCAGTATTTTGAAAATTGCAAACAGCTGATCTCCTTCCGTTTTGCCTTTAAAAAGAGGAGTAAGTAAGAACAATTCAGCCATAATACAACCAGCAGCCCAAACATCAATAGCTGTTGTATATTTTGTAAGGCAAAGTATAAGCTCCGGGGCTCTATAATACCTCGAGACTATGTAGGGAGTATTTTTGCCATTGAGATCAATGATTTTACTGCTTCCAAAATCACAAATCTTGATGATGCCCTCCTTGGAAAGTAGTACATTTTAGGGCTTCAAATCACGATGACCAATGTTCTTTTAGTGAATGCTTTTGAGTCCATTCAGCAATTGATACATATAGTTCTGAATTACAAGACTATTACTTTAATTGTGGTTTCCGGTATTACTTGCTTGCTTTTGATATGCCTTTCAATCAAATTTTACAGATTGTCGTCCATATACTCGAAGACAATGTTTTGAATTAGTTTGCCTTGGTCATTTTTGGAGTAGAAAAAATCCTAAATTATCGTTGATCTACCTCAATATGGACCACGTTTTGGCAATCTTTAATCATAAAAAGTATTTCGTATTAGCGACTGAGCTGGTTTCCAACTTTCTCTATCCTTTTAAGTGCCACTTTCTTTTGAGTTTTACGATCTTCAGCTTCGAACACGTAACCTTAATGAGGAAATGTTTACCAAAGCAGCCTGAGCCTATGATCCTGGTGATGTTGTAGTTTGGAACAGTGGTCATTTTTTAAATTTATAGAGTGAACTAACTGATGCAGGTTATACGCAGAAGAGTCAAAATATAAATTAATGGCAAATATAGTATGACAAGAATGGTTTAAACTTTAAAATTGGCTCACAAATCAATTCGGCAAATTAACCTTATATACAATTAAAGAAAGGTTAACAAACTTATCCTTTGTTTCCAAGATTAATCTTCAATACTTCGCATGACTGTCCCGCAAAAAATAGATATCATTACTGGACGTAAAATTAAAGCATATAGCTTTATCTGCTGAGTAAAATTAAGCAAATTGGATATATTAGTATATTGCTAATTATATTTCTTAGTCGTTAAATGGATAACAATAGCAATCATAACTCATCCAGTTAGGAGCACCTACACTTTTCTATAAATCAATGCTATCCTCACAATTAACCAGTCACTTTGGTTCAATTTCGATAGTTGGAACTTCTTAAAGAAGAGCTTTATCAAGAACTTTAAAGAAACAAGCGCAGAATCTCTTTGCTATAAAAAAATAAAAAAATTGCAAACCAAGAGTTATAACTAAATCGTTAGTAGTTGAACGCCAAGTAAGCAAAAATACGAGAGCTGGAACAGTTCCTAAAGACAATTCCAGAAGGTGAGTCGCAAATCAAAATATAAAAGCAGTGTGCATTCACTAAAAGATAAGAAGAGCTGTAAATTATCATCAGCGAAAAAGATTAGCAAATTTATATGCTCAGCCTATAAATCAAACAGTGGACCAACAAATATTAGCTTATTACCGGAAATCAGTTGATTCTCGAGGAAGAGCTGAAAAGTAAGGTCAGAATTATCAGCAATCTAAAGGAGTCTACCAACTCACAAATACATTTTTATCAGCAATAGCTTCAGAGACTTTAAGATGATCTCAAACAAAAATAAGTTAGTCTCCAGAAAGCATTGACAAACAGTGATTTACACTTCGATAAATAAAAGAAACAGTGGGCGTAGGCTAATTGTAATCTCACTGATCGATTAAATTTCCTCTAAATATAGATGTCTCATCAAAAATTAAAAGTAAAGAGGCTAAAACAAGAATATTAAAAATTAAAATAAGAAAATAAGCAGTTAAGCGAGAAAATATCGTAATCAGAAGAAAATGCCAAATGGTACAGAGACCTTCTCGAATAAACCAAACGATAATTCATTAACGCAGAACTGCTGCGACAGGAACAACATTAAAAAATGCTTAAAGAAAAGAAATATCTCAAGAGAAATGCCCAAGGCCTCAAAGAACAGATTAAAATCATAAAAGAACAGACGACATGCGTGCCTTCATCAGTAAAATCTTATCGAAAGTCTAGTATTTGCTCGGTGGTGACTCCGTTTCGATTGACTCCTTAGCATTCTGAATAAGTGTCGTTACTGGATGAAGGGAAGAACGTTGGCGAATGAAATCATGGTTTATATAGATAGTGAATAAACTAATTGATTTATTGCCTATACTTTTTATATAAAAAGTTGCAATTTATTATTTTAATGTATTAAAAATAAAAATAAAATTATTTGTTATCCGACAAAGCATATATGCTGTCTTCTAACAGTTGTTTTAACAACAAAATCAAAATTAATAGGAATGGACTCCCAAGGGATTTTTGGACGCCTACCTCCCGAAAACACAAACCAAATTTATCATTATTTGTGCCTCCTTCTCCTAATCATCTTAACAAAGCCGTTTATCAAAAATACTAACATAATTCAAGAGAAAAATCTATAAAATGCTGTTCCTCCTGTGAACTAAAACGAAATGTCAGTCGTCATGATCAAGAGGACAATTTTGATTTTAAGTGCGCTTAAATGAGTTATACTTTTTCTAAGCAAATATTTCAAAAGAAAATGAATACTTTGGTGGAGAAAGCTAATAAAAATGATGTATAATCTCAAGTGTCGATTCATCAATAAAAATAACGATCGAACAATGATTATGCGCAATGGGAGTGGTTGCAGCCCGGAAAGGGAGAGATAAATAGACTATTATAATTGAGGGGTGAGGGGTGGTTATTGTTGTTGGAGCAGAAGCGGAAGAATTCATGCAAATTGATGTTGCCTTCTCTTGAACAAAAGAAATCATCTTCAGCGAGAATGGTAATGTAATAATAATTCGACCTTAAAAGAAATATTGATTGATTTATATCAATTTTAACTCTCCAGATACTACAACAGTTGTAACTGTTAGAGTTCCTCATTGTCAATTTATTCACCCTTTTTTATTGGAGGAGGCACCACGAAGTTAAGACATTATCGAGAAAGCAAGATGTCTCCTGACTCAATTTATTCATATATTTTCAATACATTTTTCATCTCAATGGTCGAGATCCTCATCTCATCTAGTATCCATTCCCTAATTTCCCTCCATATCTAATTTTTGTTTATTAGCAATTGTTATTCGGCTTTATGACCCGAAATGAACTTACGGCTAATGTGAACGCTAATAAAATCGTCGATTTTACTGGCTGATTTGCTGATGAGTTAAATGTATTTGACCAAATATTCGCTGTGCTCCCGCTGGAAGAAGTGATAAATTTGGATGCGCTTTTCCAACTCCCAAACTCGAATTACAAACTCCTTCATTTCTTTTAGTACCATAGCATCATTTCTAAAAATTTTGATGCCTTATAAGTTATGAATAATTTCCTCTTCGTTAAAGTTTGAGACTCGCTTAATAGATTGATCAAGGCGTTCTACCTGACTTTTAGCTTCTTCAAAACGTTCACTATAAAATGATTTATTTTGTCTTTTCTTTTCTTGCTCTTTCTTCAGGCGTTATTAGTGCTCTTGCTTAGAAATCGAAGAGCATTCAGAATAGCTTGTATGGCCTTTCCAAACTTGCAGGCAGATCCAACAAAATTGATACTTACAAATGCAAGTCATATGGATGCAGCCATTGTTTTTATCGATAGGCTACTTGCACATTGGACATTTTTGCACCACTAGTCCATTGATCCACTGATTGTCTTTGTTAGCCATCATAGTATTCCAGTTTTTGAGGTCGCAGCAATCCAAAGGAAAGTGATGACGTTCCCCGCATGAATGGCAAATCATAGTTCCGCAGGAGCACTCGACATATCCCGAGCTAATGAAATTTATCCAAATTGCCTTTGAACAACTTTCAAGGGGACATAGTTTTACTCTGAGACTTTTTTGACTGTACTTCAAACATAATAATTTCTCAAAGCTGTCCTTTAAATCAGAATTGTTTTACCAAAGAAGTTCCATTAATTCATAATTCATGCGATGGGTGCACCCATCTTCTTGGCAGAATGGAAATAGCTCATAAACACTGCGATCAGTTAAATTCTGGACTAAATGACTCTTCCAACATTTAAAGCAGAAACTATGGCCACAAGCATTAATAAAAAGTAGGATTTCATCGCAACAGACATTGCATATGCCGAGCTTTGATGTAGGAATGTAACCTTAGACGTACTTAATCATCTTGCGCCCAGTACTATCTTAGTCAATAAGGTCAAAGAGTTTATCTGGGTTGAAATTGCAAAAATAATATAGCATAAGATTCCAGCCAGTAGAGAGCCAAGTGGACTGTTTCTTGTCATCATTTTACTCCATGATCTTGCGTGTGAGTTTACTTAGAGGATATATGCTGTAAGGGTTGTCCTTAGAATGTTCTCGCTTCAATGGACTATAAGTCTCAGGGTAAGGCTAATCAGGCTAATCAGGATAATCAGGCTCATCAGGATAATCAGGCTCATCAAGATAATCAGGCTCGTCAGGCTGATCTTAAATATCTAAATCGCAAACATCCTCTTGTTCTCCTTTGTTTTCACTCATGAAAATAAATTATTATTCTTGTTGATAAAGAGATTAAAATATTTGGTTTCTAATAACCAATAGTTTTTATCAATATAGATTATATAATAAAAAAATTGTTCAAGAAACCTTGCTACTTTTATTCATATATATTAATTAAGATTAATTACTAAGTTCATTATATTTTGATAATACCAATGACATATTAATTACCAGATAAATGACTTTATAAAGATCTGCCACCCCCAAAAGTGTAGAGGGGGAGGGAACCACCGAGGCTAACCACTTTCTGCAACGAGCAGTCAAAGTCATGCGATAACTCACCCAAGCAGAAAAGAGCCTACGTGGATTACAGAGTGAGATCAAGATCAAAAAGCTTGTATAAATTAATAAAAACCTGGAGCAGGCTGCCCGCAAGGATCCATACTCTATTAGCATCCTTGCAGACCACAAAATCATTACCTACATCAAGCATTTTTTCACTTAAAATTTTGCAAAAGCACCAGCACTTGCCTTCTTGCGACTTTTGCTATCCTCGCAAGCCAATGCTGAGCTTTATCTGACTCATAATGTGCCATTATTAATTTCTAGAGTCTTAGAAAGAGATTAGAGTCGGCAACGAGGTGGAGATTGGGAAGAAGAGGCTACAGAAGCTTTAAAATTAATGGCCGAATGGATTTAACGATTTTCTGATAGTTTTCCAAGACTACTGGCAACTACCCTCGTGTGCTTTGCAGAGCTACCTGCCTTGATGAATGGCTAAGAAAAGAAGAAGGATCATATTTCTCAACTGCTTAAATTGTTATCAATCGATATCCTTCTCTCGCTCACAAGCAAAAATTTATGCCTAGGCTTGTAAGTTGGTGCATTTACGCTTTTACTGAATAGCGTGACCGAACCAAGCTTGCAATAGAGGAGTCAAGATATACTAATTCGTGTGCTGTTTTTTCTGAATGAGCAAAGCACTCGCTAAAAAGTATGGAATTATGTGGATCTGCGCAAGATGTTTAGTGTCTTTACCGATCTGGACTACGTCTTCATCGAGTAGAACTGCAAAAATAAGGGCAACATCGAATACTGTTCACGCTTACAAACTCAGCTTATGCTCAGCAAACAAGCATTACTTACATTGCTCAAAAGCTGGAATGGAATTATTCTACTTGCTAATGATGGCTCCATTTTAGAGGCCATCCTTTAAGCTCTGAAGCAGATTCCCAAAAAACAAGATTCGGAAGTGAGAAGAAGTATTTATTCTCTGCTAGATGAAGTGCTAGCCGTGGGTTAAAATATGCTAGGCGAGGGTTTTGTGCAGTTTTAAAGTAATTACCTACTAACGCAGATGATTTTCGAGCCTCAAGCCTTCTTAGCTCATATATGATGGCGCTGCTTAAGCTGCTGATGGACAGAGGGTTGTTTAAATTATTAATATAGCTCAGTGGAATTGATGAACCCTCAATTGCAGAGCCTGCTCAGCGCCTTTTAAAAAAGTTATCCATCTACATCTTTAACTTCCTCCCCGATGCAGCAAGCTACATGGATTTTTTGATTTCTGCTGGAACAAAGAGTGGAGCTGGGAGTGAAGTCCTAAAATACTCCAGCTCTTTTATTGTCAATAAGATTGGGAATTTCGTGTTCGATGACAACCGCGACACTAAAAATACTTTTTTAAGCGAATTGTAGTATGTCTTTAACCTTGACTCCATCTACGTGCCCCTCAGCAGAACTTCAGTTCTTGCTGTCTCAAAAAATCTTAATTTCCTCGCCTATAGATAGTTACCGAACTATCGACGACATTTGCTCGACATGCGTCCAATCCCGAAATAACATAAGTAGAATTTCAAGAAATGGGATTGGAACGTGGTCATTGACTTACTATCGTTTCCCGACGTGTAGAAGGAGGGCGGCAAGCCGGATAGCAGTGACAAATACAAGTAGTTTAAATTTTTTAAATATTTGCTGCGATTCTACTCCTACACGCGAGGCAATTTTGCAGAGCAGAAATGGAACAGTGATAACATGATATATGTAAAAGCTGGCAAACTGTTCATCCTGAATACTTTGCTAATTCCAGATAACTTAGCGCTAGTGAAGAATCCTCCCGAACTGCAGTTCGAGTGTGCAATTAGTTTTATGGGCGAACTCGAAAAGATTTTATAAAGCTGTTTGCAGTCGTTCGGCAAAAATAATGATCGATATTATCCACCCTTCTTCAAAACGTTGGAGAGACAGCTTATTCTGTGGATAGGCTCATTCTCTCACACAAAGATTGGCTACGAATCTCTTCTTTGCGAAAATCATTTCTTCGAAATATTGGAATATTATTTACCAAGAAAGGAGTGTAGCTTCGTGGTGGCAGGGCTCATGTTCTATCTTGATTTCTACCGTGATGATCTAGTGAAGAGGTATAAGGAAGAAGGGCAGGAAAGAACCATCCTAATTGGGCCTAGACATCTGCTCGTTAAAAGTGTGCGGGAAGGTTCAAAAAGTTTAAAACTCATGAGTATTGAAGTTATTAAACTGCTTTACAAAGCTGAACTTACAGGCTTTCTGGGAGAAGGACTGAAACTGCTAATATTATTGGCTTAGGAGTTCAATGAAGAGTTGTGGAGAAATTCAGTTGAGACAATAGAAGAGTTAATTCGAGATAAACAGCTTCTCTAAATATTTTTAAGTATCCTGATTGAGCAAGAGCGTCAAGATAAGGAATCATTCAATGTTTTAAAAAAGAGATTGACAGCTAATATATTCATTAGATTAGCTGGCCTAGCTGAAGGATATCGCTTCATGGAGGAAAAACTAGATGGATGGCTTGAGGCTGAGTATGAAAGATGGGTCAAGCCCGAAGCTTCACAGGCTTATTTTGATAATCTGGAAGCCTTGCTGAATAACTGTTTATGCTTTAGCCGCAAACAAACCAAGGGATATCATATCGATGCCAAAAGGAAGGAGTGGCTGCAGTGGGCATTTCTCTATAAATTACCCTGGCTGCTGAATGTCAACGAAGCAGAAGAAGTACCATTGTGCATGAAATTAAGCAAACAGTAACTGCTGCTTTATTGCGAGTTCGAGGAGGAAGAGTACTAATTTCGGAACAGCAATTCCGAGAACATCCTAAAGCTATGCCTCGGAATGGGAAGCATGTATCTTGACTAAGAG
>Ga0302185_10000988_pt1 | contig 20752 bp, 14 predicted proteins | sample II_Bog_E1_1_FD_200231 | JGI IMG/M metagenome (GOLD analysis project Ga0302185, IMG submission 200231) | Peat permafrost microbial communities from Stordalen Mire near Abisko, Sweden - II_Bog_E1_2 | ecosystem: Environmental > Terrestrial > Soil > Wetlands > Peat | place: Sweden: Abisko... | reverse complement strand
TATATTTTTGAGAACCATTTCCAGTTCAGGTCTATAGCTAACTGAAAAATCAACTATTCGAATTAGATCTTGACGAAATAGGATAATAATTCTAATAAAATAAATTAAATATTAAACTTGAATTGTTATTAATGAGTTTATTATTTTATAAATATTTAGAAACAAAATGCATTGTCTTAACAAAATGTCAAGCATATCAAAATTAGTCACATTTGTTCCAATGATTGCATGAAGTTACGTTCAATCCATTTAAGTTGTTTCAGTCTGTCTTCATGCACTATTTTTCCTATATGAGCAGGACTGCCAATTCCAGCAATTTAATTTTTTTATGGCTCAGGCAATAGATTTCTAGGTCGCATCTGTCCCTTCAGCATGTTCAGATGCTCATTGTGAAGCTATTTTTTGCGTTATTTATCAGCTACATCTCTCTCATAAAGTGCTTTATTCTGAATTATATGCTACTTACAATTTAGTTAATTTTATTTCGCTCATAGTTTAATTCTAGGTATCGGTCAATTGCTGCCTTATAAGTATTTTCATCCACTTGATTTTTTAGATCTTGTACAAATTTTTCCTTTTTTGCAGCTTGCTCTTCGATTTGTGCAGCCCTTAAGGCGGCTACTCTTTGATTGAGCTACATTCCTCCTTTTACGGCAATTAAATTCTATAATCGAGAAGAATCTAACTCCTTTTTAGAGTTGATTTAATCTAAAAGTCTTCTGGCTTCTTGGTGCTTGTCCTCGAAGTGTTTTTGCCTCCACTTGTTAAAAAATTATGTCTTTTTATTTTATTGCTCCTAATTTTATTGCTGCTTTTGGCGAGACACAGTTATATCCTGTTGTCTCTAAAGTCTAAGTTTCTATTGTCTCATATGTTCCAGTATCATGCTCTCTTTGTAAAAATGCTCCTTGTCTTCCTTTTTCTTTCTTTCTCGCAACTGAAAGTCAGCTAAATCATCATGATAGGATTTTTGGAGATAGTAAGGGTCTACTGTCATATATTTATGCATAGATTGTTCGAGCTGCGAGTTATTAACTCTTCTGGCCTCATCAATTTCCTCTTTTCGTTTCCTCTCTGCAGCTCTGAGTCGTTCCTCTTAATTCTACTTATGAGAGTTTTTACCTTCCAAAAGAGATCATTTTGTTGATTCTCCATTTTTTCGAGTTGGCGTTGGAGTTGTATTTTTTATTGAAGCTTTTCCTCACCCTTTTGAATGATTTGGGAATAAATATGCTTGCGAAGCTGCTATTCTGCTCGATAATGATGAGCTTCTTCATTGTATATGTCTTAATATTTATCGGAATTGCGGCACGGAAGGGATCGACCCACTCCAATCCTACTATTTTCCTGCATTATATTTATTTAGTTAGTTAATTTTTATATATTCATGAAACGATTTGTACTCTTTATTCTCGTGACCATTTTACTGCAGAGCTATACTCACTCGGAATATTTATAGCGTATGCCACAGAGGGCTTAATTTATTTTAGAAAAACATCCCACTAACATTGATGATCGTAAATAAGGGACTTCAACCAGTAAAAATGAGATTAATTTAGATTAGAAAATGGACGACTATCTACTAATCATTTTAGGATGCGGAATCGGCGCATTAATCTTGTTGATAATTTTGTTTCGAAAATGTAGATATCATCAAGATCCTCTGGATATAACCCTTGCTGAGACAAATCCTCAGGCGTTTTTTGTTCCTCCAAAAACAGAATAGCACGAGTCAACACAGGGCATGCACATAAAATAATTATCTACTGTAAAAAACAAATTGATGATGTCTTCTTGTGCGAATTTAAATCCTTCGATAAATGCTTAAGAGCCACCTATCACTCCAACTTTCAATTTCTACACTTAATAACGATTGCATTGATTCAAATGTGATTTATTTTTATTTTTCATAGTTAAATATCAACTACCAGTAAATCAAAAAAATGTAATGCATCTCTGAAATTGAATGAATGCATTGAATACCAAAACAAAAATCTAGTATTGATGTTTTTAAAAATATAATTAATCATTTCAATGAAAAATCAAGCCAATGTTTTTGCTAACTAATTTTATAAAACAATAACTTGCTGAACTATTTTTATAATTATCATCATAAACCTCATTGATACAGCTCAATATTTAATAGGGGTAAAATTAGGGAAATATTCAAATTCTATCAATTATAATAGTTAAATATTATCAATATTAACAATTAATGCATGCTTCAGTAAGCAATCTCATCATATTGATCTTTATTTGTAGCGCTGCATCCAAAAAACTTATGTTTGTCCAAGAAATATTTCGGCATGGCGCAAGGTACCCTCTCCGTCATCTCGAAAATGACCTTACCTAGTTTATGAGCAGAGAGCGAGTGTTTGCTGGGGAATTAACTTCGCAAGGAAAACATATGCATTATCTACTAGGTCAAATTATTTATGATAAATATTGGAAACAACTTTGGGGAGGTACTGAGTATTAGCACAAGTACCACCCTTCCCAAATTTATGTCAGAAGCACAAATGTTAATCGAACCATTGAAAGTGCACAGTCACAGCTCTTAGGATTGCTATAAAAGTTGCCCTCAATTTAACTATCAATGTAAAAACCAAGATTTTCTTTACCTCCCTATATAAAAGCAATGAACTATCATTTTCCTTCACAAGATTAAACTGTAAAATTATTTGGTTAACTAAATAACAACTTTCACACGATCCCTATCCACATGGATAAATAAACCATTCCTCTTTCTTCCAATTACCCCTACCGCGCCACTCCATACGATGAAGGTGATTTTCTAATAAAGTTTGAAGATGAGAATTGTCCTTAGAAAAAGAGATGGACCTAATAGAATTTGAATTCATAAGAATATAAATTTATTGTAAACTCAGATCCTGTAAAATAATTTTTATCGAATCTAAGTAATGTTGTGGGAAAATATGTTTCATTTGATGAGGCTTTCATGTATATAGATGATTATCAATGTGAGCTTTTTGAAAATAGGCCCTATTTAGATCTTTATAAAAGTTAAAAGACAGTACGAGTCGCTGGTACATTATATGTATATACAGATTTTATAATGATCACATCTCTCATTCTAAAAGTCTGCTATAATGAGATTCAGATTAAAAGTGCTACAACTAGACTCATTCAAAACACCATCCGCAACATGAGAGATGCAATAAATGGTAGTGGACCAAAAATGGTGCTTTATAGTGCCCATGACACAACTATTTTAGCTTTTAGTGCCGCTTTTAAATTACTTAGTGTAAAATGTATTGCGGATAATTTTTATGGCAATATTCATAACTAAGATATATGTATTAGTCAATATCCTCCCTTTGCATCGAACATTCTCCTTGAACTATGGGAGGAAGATGATTCATCATATCAGGTATAGGTATTTGTATAAAAATAAAGATTTTGTACAACGGAGTGAAGAGACAAATTCCGATCTGCGGCAATAAATTTAAATGCCCTTTTTTGTAATTAAATGACTGGGCGAAATAATTCTACATTGATGATCCGAATTAAGTATGCGGCATCCATAAGCATGAATAATTCCAATCTCTAATGGTAATTGGTCTGTTGTGCGTAATTTTAATAATGAGTATAATGTATCTAATTTACTGGCGCTTTAAGAAAGATCTCTAATAAAAGATGGAGTAGATCTAATAGGTAACAAGATTAAAATAGATGGACGATAAGGTATTTAAATAAAGGTAATGATTTCATAGAAACAATAGATTCAATTATCTTACATATGAATTGATTGATTGATTTGATAGATAATAAAGAAAATATCAAGATGGAAATAATTTCTGTGATGTTTTTAATTTTTAATCAAGCTGCTTTAAAAACTAGACTCCACCATATTCAGGTTTTTGTTCAGGAAAAAAATGGCTCATTCCTATGTATTTACTTTCCCCCAGTCGCTGAACTTTACTTTCATCTAATAATTAAGATGAGACTGGCATTTTATTTATTGGTATTGATTCCACGATCGTATGGACATCTATTTTCTTTTTCTTTCTTGAACATAACGAAATGATTGATTTGGTTGGACTGATTATACTTATTGGATTATCAAATTTTTTGTTCTCAGTATTCTATTATTCAGGCTATATTTTGCCTAGTTCAAAGGGACTCATCTCAATGATGTTATTCATGTGAGGTTGAAGTCGATTATAGATCTGTAAACTGGTGATTCTTTTATCAACTTTAAGCTCCAAAAGACCTCGAATAACATTTTTTAAATCCTGAGAATATTTTTAAAATGTCATATTGATGGAGTTATAGTACTAGACGGTATCAAGATTTTGCAGATATTGATCAATCAATTCATTGTTGAGTTAATTTTTACTATAATCATAGAGATGGAAAAGGTCATGTAGCAAGGCAATCGAGAGTAAAGTCATGCCAATTGAAAAAGATTAACTTTTTATTTTATTTGACATATTCTACATTTGACATTTCCTCCGACCCTAGAGTTATTCAGGGGACAGATAGCTCTAATTGTTGGGCATAAAAAGATAATATGGCTCAATAGGAGTTGGAATAGAAAAACAAGTCAGTACTTTAATATTTCCTAAGTTGTTCATAAAAATGTTGCTTGGCTTTACATTACCAACTTGTTCTTTTAGTCTATAGCACTCGTATGATACTTCACTCAATGCATTTATCAAGTACCAGAACTACCCCTCTTATAGGTAAGTGAGCTTTCTTTTTCTGTTTTCCATTTCCGTTGAAAATAAGTTAGAAAAGGCATCATATTGAATCTTGGTTAAGGGATAGTTACCTCAATAGTCTCGCTGACTCCGCAATAGTTCTTTTCTACCATTGTCCATTTTCGCGGGAGGAGCATATATTTGTGATATTTGTGATCTCCTTTAGTTAATCTTTGTATTCGCTATTCCCATTTATTCAGATGTTATTGGTTAAAGACAACTAATCTTCCGATTAGAAGCTCTTCATGATTTTATCCTTAGCCAGTTATGAGGGATTCCAGCGATATGAAGTATTCATGACCAGAGGTGTGAGCTACAGATGGATAGGTACCCATAATACAGTTTATTATAATAATTTAGTCAATGAAAAAGGAAAAGGATAATGTTGATTACGAGTTGACACTGAGATTAGTAGGATCAGAGGAGTTTACTCCCTAGATGGCTATCAACTATCTATACTTATGGCGTAAGAATGCAAAGCTCTTGCCGGCCCTACTGACTCGCATTGAGACCTTTTTCAAGTAAGGGTGTTACAATCTACTCCCTACAGCTATGTATCTGCAATTTAATGTAGTTTCATAATGAGTCTCTAACCAAACGTGTCGCTGGAGCATTTTTGTGAGAAGCTATCTCGGTAATCACTAGGGTGCTATTTACTACTAAGATGGTCTTATTCTGCCTACTTATAAGATCGTGATTCTGCACGCAATAAGCTAGATAACAACATTTTTTCTAAGAATCAGCCCGAAGATATTAATTTAAGCATTTAATAGCTTGCAAAGCAAATGAAATTGAAGCAGATGAAATTGACGTATACTATTGCTCTTAACGACTACTATGATCGCCTGTTTTGCCTGCCCTAAAAACTAAAAAGATACTAAAAGTCTATAAGAAATGATAAACTTAGATAAAGACTACAAAAGATCCATAATAAAATGTTTGGTCAAGATTACTATATTAAAGGAATTCTTCTCCCCCTTCAGGAGATCTCATGCATTGTAATAGTGATTTAAGTTAGGTAGTACGTGTTGTATATCCTTCCTGCTTAACTTTTTCAACCAAAGAACGTGTTCCATTTAAAATTGTCTATGAAACCATTTCTGAAGAAGATCTTCGGAATTTTGGCGAAGGCAAACTTTAAAAAAAATCACAACAAAAATAACTAAAGAAAGGGAAGGAAAGTTTGATTCTTCCGCAGTCTTATTTTGGAACTGAATGGAAAACCTAAACCTAAAAAATAGCATTGGAGTCCCCGTACAGTGACCTATCATCTTATAAAATTCAGTCTTTCATAATTAAGTCAGGGGATGATCTGCGGCAGTAACATATGGCAATGCAACTAATTTCTATGGTACAGCAAATTTGTCAACGTGAAAATGTCAAAATTTGGCTAAAAACATATGCAGTAATTCCCTTTGACAGCGAGAGTGGACTCATTGAGTTTGTTAATGACACACGCACCGTTAGCTACTTAAAATAAAAATCTAGGGCCAAAGGATTAAGATAGGTATACAAGCATCTTTTTGGAATTAACTGGGAGTTAAGTATCTCCAATTTTGTAGAAAGCTTGGCCGGATATTCAGTTGTTCAGTACCTCTTTCAAATCAAGGACAGACACAATAACAATATTTTGATTGACAGCTGTGGACATGTTATACACATTGATTTCAGCTTTCTCTTAAGCAGTTCTCCCGGCAATTTTGGGTTTGAAAAAGCTCCCTTCAAGCTGACAAGCGACTATCTCGAACTCATGGAAGGACAGACCTCCGATATATTTCTACATTTTAAAATGCTTTTCTTCTTTGCATTGAAATTCATTCGAAAGTACAAGAGGGAAATAATGTAGCGCGTCTAGATTATGGCTCGGTGCAGGGACATGAAATGTTTTCTTAAATATGATCGATAAGCTTTATAAAGAAGATTTCATGAGAATACAACTGATGAAGAATTGATGACACGCGTTGAAGGGATAATAAAGGAAGCTGTCAATAGCTACAGTACGGGTCAGTATGATGTCTATCAATGGTTTACCAATTACATCTATACGTGATGTTTGTTTATATTATTATCTTTCATTTTTATCATCAGCAATAATATTAAGAATCAGTTGTAAGAAGGGTTATATAATGATTTTAACTTTTATAACGGCATTTTTTTACGATTCGCATTCTAGTGCTGGATAGTTCGAAATGATGGACGTTGTACCTTTGCCCCTAGCTTTGGTTTGGCTTGCGGCTGTTATAGCGTAATTACTGTGTTTTTTTAAATACCATTCAGCCACTTTCCTTTGTAAACACGACCATCTTGCCAATACATCTCCCCATAGCCGTGGCGATAGTCATTTTCAAAATTTCCAATATACTTAGATCCATTTTTCCAGATATAGGTGCCCTTACCATTTTTTTTATCATTCATGTATTCACCTTAATAGAAATCACCATTGACCATTTGCCATACTCCTCTTCCATGCCGCATTCCTGACAAGAATTGTCCTCTATAATTGGACCCATTTTCCCAATAATATTCTCCGTAGCCTTCTGGGCTATCTGATTAGTATCTACCAATGTAGATATCTCCATTGGCAAATATTTATAGCCCTTCTTAATGTTTTTCGTCATTCTATTTTAAGTTTCCAATATAAATATCTCCAACATTATTCTTCATCACACATAGTCCTCTCTCGTAAACCTTGATGGAAGAGTGACTAATCTCAAAACCTTTTTTATTTTAAATACCTCCTTGAGATTCGGGTGGATGATTAACAAAGAGAGAACTTGCACCACTCTCTTCCTTCGGTTGAGCAAGAGTTGAAAACTCTCCATAAGTAAATGATCCCACATAGAGAGTCTATGATGTTTTAAGGACTCCCTCCCCATGTCTCAATCCCTTTTTAAAGTCACCCAAGTATAATTCTTGATCATCAATTTCAAGTCCATACTATTTTTGATCCTATCTAAATCTCCCCTCGAAACATTTTCCTGAAAAATAATGTAAAACACCTTCTTGCTTTTTACCATCATTCATTCTACCAAAAAATACGCAATTTTTATACTTTTTAAGTGTATAGGGCTGATGCTGGTCCTTTCTCTCCTCTGCAATCATTATTTTACGATAGTTGCTATAAAAACTCATAAATTGCTCTTGAGACCAATCACTCAGAGGTCTGTTGGTCTGAAAATTGGTTAAATTAATGCGTCGTTAGAGATATGCTTCCATTTTAAGTTTCATATTTTAGAGAGAATCGAATAAAGATAACTTAAATGTGTTTGAACCAATGAATCTTTCAGCAGCTTCAAAAAATTACCAAAATTTATTGAGTGCTTAAATCATCATTGAGTTATGCTTGTGAAAATGCCTCACAAGATATTTAAATGATTTTTGATCTCTCGAAACTGCAAGGGATTGACTTCGAACCCATCGACTAGCTTGACTACTCCCTAATCCTCGCTTTCCTTGCTTACTATCTTCATCCATGCCTTAAGAATACCCATATCTTTTTACTAACTTTTAATCCTTATTTTAGCTTTTGGAAAACAAAATATTTGGTCTTGAAATCTTTTCCTCGTTGATTTCAATACTACTAATCTTTTAGTTAAATAGGGCATGCCTTTCGGCTGCATCGTTGATAAAACTATTATTGAATATTTTACTGATTTTTTCACTCGTAATTTTGCTTACAGCTGCCTTTATCTATGGTAGCTTGGAATTGTCAGTCTGAACATTATTTATTGGGCCTTTTTCCTATATTTTTGGAGTAATTTGATTAATAGGAATGACATGTGGCATAGACTTTATCGGTGATGTTTGGTTATGATGAGGCGAATCTGAGTGTTAGCTATGATCACTATATAAGGAGGCTTGGCTCTCAGAGTGAGATACTCTCTTTAAAGGTCCTTGATTGCTGTATACTGACATATAACAATATTAATAGGCCAACCATAATTTAGCAATCATCAGTTGTAATTTTAATTTACCCAAAGCTAATATCATTTCTCAAAGCATTATTTAGCCTTATAAATATGTAGCAATAATTCATATTCTATTTCATCATTTTGAGGAGCTTGATGCTACTCTTCGGGCACCCTTTTGCTTTTCGCTTGAACTAGAATCACTGCTATCGCTGTCTGAGGAGGAGGATGAACTACTTACATGTTGAGCAACTTTCTTTGATTTTAAGGTATTTTGGCGAGGCTAAATTAATGATGACGAAGATGAGGAAGAGGAAGATGATATTCCTGATGACGAATCCTCATCATCATTTTTTTCTTTTCTTTTTTGTGTATCTACAGCTTTACGAATGGGCTCAACTACCTTTTTTGACTTCATACGCTATTATACTCTTCTTTGAGGAGAAATTCTAGCTCTTCTTCGATTGCCAGATGAACTTGAAGATCTTCTTCGATTTCGCTTTGGAGTCTAGTCTCTTCGTTTTTTCTTTGGTTCGGATTCATTAGATTAAGATCTAAATCGTTTGTTTCTCTTATCTGTTTTTTTTTATCGACTCCTATCTCTATTTTTTTATTGTTTTTCTCTGCCAATTTGTAAGGTTTTTTACTTGGCTCTTTCCTTTTCTTTTTATCTTTATTTTTCCCTTTATCTTTATTTTTATCTTTCTTTTTATCTTTCCTTTTCTCTTTCTCTTTCCCTTTCTCTTTCTTTTTCTCTTTCTCGTTATCTTTCTTTTTCCTTTTATCTTTCCTTTTATCTTTCCCTTTCTCTTTCTTTTTATCTTTATCGTTATTTTTCTCTTTCCTTCTCTCTTTCATGTTCCTGTTCCTGTTGTTTTTCTCTTTCTCGTTCTTTTTATTATTATCGCCTTTTTAGTCTTTATTTTTCCTGTTCTCTATCCTTTTGTTCCCTTATTTCTTTCTCTTTTTTTCTCTCATTTTTTCTTTCAATTTCTCTATCTTCTATTTCCTGATCTTTTTCCTTTTATCTTGATCTGTTCCTCTAGTCTTTATCTCTTTCATCATTTCTTTCTTGTCTTCTTTTGTCTCGATCTTATCTCCCTCTGTCTCTATCTTATCTCCCTCTGTCTCTATCTTATCTTTCTCTGTCTTTATCTTATCTCCCTCTGTCTCGATCTTATCTCCCTCTGTCTCGATCTTATCTTTCGTGATGCTTGTCTTTTTCTCTCTATCTGTCTCTTGGCTTCAAATCCTCTTGATTGATTTTTCTCTGATCTTTGCGTTTATCATCTTCCTCTTGCAGCAAAATTTTCATCATTTCCTCTTCCTCTTGCAAAAGAAGTGCCATTTTGGCTTCCTCTTCTTTTCTCTTTCTCTCCGAAATGATTTACTCTTGCATGCTTAATATTTCTCTCATCTATTATGTAAGTTTTCCCAATCCTATGGTGGTATAATAATTGATGGCGAATCTTAGGTCATTGGGGTTATCAATAGGAAACAATCCCTCATAATATTCCTTGGTCTCTTCCTTCTGAAATTACTTTATTAAATTGTCAATTCCTAAATTTTAAGCAATATCTTTGAGAAATATTTTCAGGAACATTCTGGCGGCGGCAGTAGTAGTATCAGGAGTGAGTCTAATTGCCTGTAGTACTTTCCAGTCAACCGCATGACGGTGAAAAAGATGGGAAAATAGATGCGCTAAGTTTCTAATTTTGTTAGCCTCTTGCTTGAATATATTGTTATAATGATTGAGAAAGGCAGTAATAAAGAGTTCTTTGAATTTATCGTCAATTGTGCAAAAACGTTCGGCTAAAAGTCCGAAAAAAGATTGATAGACTCTCTCCATCATGCAGCATTCCAAAATCATATCTACCAGTTCGTGCTCATATCCCTTTGCAATATTCATTTTCACAATTTTATGAGCGCATTCTTAGAAGTTTACAGTTGATTGAATAGCCAGATAAATTGTTTTACGTAGATTGATGAGATCCTGCTCTGTCAGGTCTTGGATACCCTATTCAGCTGGCTCTTCATCCCATTACTCCTCATATTGATCTGGCTGTTTGAGACGAGCAATGTTCTCCTCACCTAGAATATCCATCTTCGTGCGCTCCCACATTTCTTCAGTGGCCAGATAATTGAGATCTAATTTGAATATATTTAACTGTTCTTCACCTTTTAGTTCCTCTTCAATGTCAAGCTGGTGAGTAATCTGGTCTTAAGCTTCGACTAAATCCAATTCAGCAATGACTCCAGGGTGTTCCTTGAAGCCTGTCTTGCGTACAGCAAAGAGATTTTATATACTATATTGTGCTTTCTGTTAAATTTCTGCTTCATGCAGTAAGCTCTTGAAACGCTAGAAAATAGCATTAGCTCCCGCTGGTGTCAGTTCAGTTAATACTTGCCCCACTTCTATCATGAAGTCACAAGCAATCTCCACCGAATCATCAGTTGGGGTTGTCAGCATGATAAACAAAATCTGTAAGGCCACATATTCACCAATGACCCGCTGATTCACTAAGTGAGCTATCATTCTGGTGGTAGCCACACATACAATTTTGTTATTTCGTTCAAACGACCTTCTGAATTGAATTAAAACGCGTTTAGCTACAAGTAAACCGATTTCAGGCACTTTTGTGTTGATGACTGAGATCAGAGCCGCATAAACATGAGTGAAGTTTGGTGAGGCCATCTGAGCCTTGATCAGTGCACGTGCCAGTAGTCCTCTTCCTCGTAGAATATTCTCATTAAAGAGTTAAACCACAATATTCTGGATGTTAGCGATGTTAACTTTATTGACTATTCCGTTAATGGACTTCCTTAGCAACTCCCACATCATGCGCTGATGACCTTCACTAGAAACATCCTCCTCAAGCATTTGCTCCTGCAATGCTCGTAATTTATGGGGTGGAACATAAACTCCACCTGCCCTGCGAATGCCTTTGGATTAGTTTTCTGCTTTCAACTTCTGATTGTATTGTTCCATCAAAAAATTTGGTTGTTCCCTCAGTGATTCGATGAGAGTAGTATTGCGACTAGGAGGCTCATAAGCCGGCGCCTGGACTGCAGCTGGTTGTTCTCCTTATTCAGTCATTTATAAGAGATATTTAAAATAAAAAGTAAATCATCAAATTAATCTATGTTAAAGCACTAGGAAATAAGGGTTTGAAAAATCACACCTGCCGAATTGCCTGATTACATATTCAACTGTTTCATGTCCTAATCAATTGTTTTTGCATAATTTTTATAGGCTGCCTCCAATGAGTACTCATTATTCTTCGAAAAGATCGGAGCAAATTCTTTCTAGCGATCTATCTTATAAATCAATGGATTTTAACAGCAATTCACAAATAGTCGAATGTCTCTCTCAAAACTCAAACATTTGATTCTCCGGCATTATTGGAGGCGAGGGTTGAATGTCAATCTTAAATGCTACATCACTTCATAATGCTCAGCTAGAAATAAATTGCGATTGAAATTGGAAACTATCTCGCGAAGAAATGTTATGTTAATTACCATCGAATTGATGCCGATTGGCAAATTTTCAATCTCCTTAAAGACATGTTGCGCATTACTTTCTTCTATTATTAAAATAGCTATACCTAAGAGGCAAATTTTAGATGAATTTTTCTCAGTCCTATAATATCTCGGCAATTTTTCACAGAATTTTGCTTAGGCACATTTGGCTCCAAGCTATCTGTTTTATAATGCAACCATCCCCACAAATAGGGGATCACATGGATTTTCCATAATGTTTTCCATACCACTGAAGCAAAGGTACTCAGCTGCCTATAAAGTTGGAAAGTTGCTGGAATATAAGGGGTTGGCCAAATGCGTAGCACTATAAGATGTTCCCACAGACTGTTTCATAAACTTTAGATATTGATCGAAGCAATACTAACCTTGCTAATTGAACATTGCTAGGGATATACTTTCGAAGCACGTGATTTTATTTGGATTGAAGCCATAATATTTTTTGAACTTGAGATATTTGAATATTCTTTGAATATTTTCTTCGCTGCAGTTAATAATAATGGATATATTAGTGCCTGCATTACGCCTTAACCTCAAAAACATTAAGTCAAAGATTGTGGTTTGTTGTTAATTTAATGGAAATAAAAATTTATCGCTTCCAAAACGCGAGGAAGAACCAGCGCACATAAACACCATAGCGACCTTGTTTTGTTCAATCAGTTTCTTGCCATAGATTTACCATTACTATTTGTTTTTTTAAGATAGAGATATAATTTGTGGTCTATAAAATGCTGATCTGCCCCTGCTCAGCCCTCTATTATGAGAGAGAATAAAATGATGGTAGAACTTAATTATTTTAACTATACAGAGTCCATAAGATCATGCTCAATGGAGTTGAGATTGAACAAAAAATCCTATCTCTATTCTGGTTTTAAATACGCCCATATTTTTTGAAATGTATCTTAATGGCGATAGGCTATAATTCTCGTTAAGAGCTGAGCATAGAGTGGTAGAATCTTGTTTTCTTTTTTATGTAGTAAATACTTTGGCAAAAAGCTATGGCGGCATTCTAAACTCTAATGAAGGTTGACTGTCTGTCAAATACAAGGCTGTTAGGAAGGATGAATTTGTCGCCATCGAAATCGATTTTATATTCTTCATTGTCTTAAGATGATTCAAATATATGGCAATCTGTCAAAAGATTTCCCATAATTATAATTGTTAAGAAAAATAATAAGAAATCATAAAATAGAACTGATAATAGTAATATAAACAACTCGAAGACTATTTGGATTTTAGTTATTTAATTCAAAGGATCCTCACATAAAAATCAATAGGGATATAGCTTTATTTATTCAATTTATAAGACAGCCGCATATCAAATACAATAGTTCTGCCTTAATTATGCATCATTATCATTTATTTAAATCATTCATTATAAATGATTCACTCACTTAAATATATATTCCAAGCCTTTCATCAATTTAGTAGGTACAAATTTAGTTTACTTGAGCCAAAGTAGTTCATTGATAACTACTGGTAAATGGAGCAAAAAGTCAAGCGACTTTCTGAATTAATAAAAGCAGCAAAATATCCCATAATTCTCACAGGAGCTGGAATTTCAACGTCGTTAGGGATACCTGATTATCGATCAGGGAGGGGTACAGTCATAAAAACTGGAACTGGACTTTGGAATAGATAGTATAACTCGGAATCTAAAGATTAAAAACATTAAATACCGATTGACAAGCTGGTTGATTTGGCAAAACCGTCTATTTCTCACATGTGTATACATTCTCTCATCAAGAAAGGTTTAATTAAGCATTTAATATCTCAAAATACGGATGGTCTCCACTTAAAGTCCGGAATCTCTTTAGATAATATATCAGAGTTGCATGGAAACAGAAATTTATAATTTTGCACTTCTTGCCATAGGAAATATTTTAGAGATTTTAGAACCTTGAAGAGAGACGGCAAAAAATATAATCCAGGGTAAAAAAGAAGTCACGAGACAGGTAGAAATTGTGAGAATTGTGGAGGGTAACTTTATGACTCAATAATTTATTTTGGCTAAAAATTGCCGAGAGACTAACTTATAAATGCATATACCCACTCAAATAAAGCTGATCTATGCATTTGCATCGGATCTTCTCTGACTGTAAAACCTTCCTCTAATATTCCAAAAATGGTAACAGACAAAGACTCTCCAGGCAAACTTTGCATAATTAATATCCAGGAAACTCCATTGGATCAATTTGCTGAGTTAAATATTCATTATTTTTGCGACGAAGCTCTTTAACTATTGGCTAAGCATCTAAATTTCTAAATTTAAAAATTAAAGGTTCAACATTTTATCAAGGTATAATTGATTTAAGAAGGATAATTTTATCAGATAATTCTATAAGGGAAAGATCAAGATAACAATAACTTGACTTTTATGCGCAAGGCTAATCTAATTATAAGTGGGAAGATCAATCATCTATACATTTAAGGTCATAAGTGTGTGGGTTAGATTATAAAATCGGATTTATAGAAAGACATATCTGTCGAGATCTTTCATTATGGTCTTAAAAAATAGGCCAAGCTGAATATTTCTTGCTTTAATCTTAGATCCGGGCAACCTCTTGAGCTATCCTATTAGACCTAATAAATTTATCAATAATTGAATGCAGAGTGATAATTTTTATGTACTAAATTGTAAAAATAGGCATTTGTGTGGTTATGTATCGATTGATTGAAATATGTAAATGAGTATTAATTGATTTGAGACGTGCATGGATCAATGCATAAAATATAATGACACTACCAGTAACTCTAAATGATGATTTTAACAATTTTATAAAATCAACTTTACTAAGCTCTCATATATTTATTTATCAAATATTTTCAATGATGGCTTCAAATTAAATTGACATTTCATTTTATTTATTTAAATGCAACTTGCTAAATTTATTCTAAGACCATATTTATTTTTATTACATAAATTTATAAAACGAGAATTCTTGCCAAAAGTCTTTTGCCTAAGATGCTATGGATAAATTAACCAACTGCATCTCACAGACCAGTCTCATTCTATAAATTTGTTTTTAGTGATTATCTATATTGCTTAATTATAATAGTTTTCATATACCAAATGAATTAACAACAAGAATTAAAACTATAATATATGCCAATGACGTTTAATTTTGATAATTTTGGGCAATTTCAAACAATTAAAAAAGAATAAGGAGATGTCAATAAATGGAGCTTACTTTAGAACCATTGGTATATTACGTTTTTAAAGCACCATACGTGGATTTATAACAGAGAAGTACTTACTTTAAGCTGTAGAATATCTAGCAAATTGGCTAGTCTCATTAAAACAAAAGATAAGCATCAAATTAATAAGCATCATTCTCGACTCGTTCAAAAATATAAAAGCCTTGAAGATCTAATAAAGAACTAATAGTAGCAAATTCAATTGCTTGCAAATGACAATTAAATATTGCTATAAAGGTTAAACGAAATATCTTAATAAATTATTACAGAAAAAATTAATGATAAAAAATAACAAAATATTGAAAAGATAAGGATAAGACACATCAGCAACAAAAAGCATACGTTAATGGCCTCATTGAGCCCCACTGAACTCAAGGAATTTACTCAACTCATGCAAATCAAGTAATCATTGGAATATTTTTAACATCCCTTTGCAGATCCCCCTCGAGGATTATTGACTTGTTCGACTTGGAATTACTATGAGGACTACATGTATTTCACTTACATAAAGCGAAACCTGGACAAATTGTAAAATAACAAGATAATTAAAAAAGATTGGTATGTATTTAATTTACTGTCTGTTCTGATCAAAACCAAAGGTAGAAACGATGTAGTTCACCATCATTACGAACTTATTCGTCAGTTTTAATCTATCAATAACATGATGCACTATTTTTAGGTCCAAGTTATTAAGTGCATTTAAGCAAATCCTCGAGAACTGAAAGAGCTCAAGATGTATAATTAATATATTGATCAGTTTATAGAAAAAGAAAGAATTGTTCAAGGACTATCCAAAGATCTTCAAGTTAAATATTTATAGAATCCAGTGCTACTCTAAAAATTGAAAATTAAAAAATACCAGATAGAAAGTCAAGTAAAAATTTAAGATAACGGACAATATTAAATCATAAAATTTTAGACCAGTCAAAACTTAAAAAGCAGCTCAGTCAAAAGCTAAATGTCCAGTATTTGTGAATACAACATAAATGGCAAAATCAATAAGGAATAAATATTGAAAAGCAATAGTGATTCTAGCAAAGAAGAATTAATTAAGATAGAATAGTAGTTACGAGATTGATGTCCTAATCATTGTTTATGTCATAAATATTTAAATATTAGTTTCCATTAAAAACCATTTACATAGTATGATTTATCTATTTATTAAATTGTTAAGATCACTCATTATTTTGATTTATATTTTTATTCACAGCATAATGAACAGATTTAGCTTTGCCTTTTCGCTAACAACCAATCAAATATTTAAAATGGGTTGTCCTTAATTTTGCAAACCTTAAGCCTCAAGTTCTGCCATCCTCTCGACAGCCATCTATATCATGGAGAATATGCCTAAGCTTCTGCCTCCCAACTTGTCCAAACTTTAATAAATATTATAAATTGGTGATTTAACAACTGCTTTGGCGCATTATTGTAATCCCTATTATGAAAGTTGGGTGAATTACATAAACGAATGCTTACTTCAAAATAGAGCAATATTCTACTAAAATACTCTCTACATGTAAATTCCTCTTAATATTGTTTAACAGGTATCAATTAATGATCTGAGTGAAAATGGTTTAATTTAACAAAAGTGGAATTAGTAATAAAATTTATCGCCAAGAGATAGAGTTTCAAAGATTTTTGGATTACCGCAAATACCACCAAAATATAAAAAAATATGTTTGTTTTAGAATAATCAAATAGAATAAGATAAATTTGCTCCCAAAATCAATCAAATTGGCCTATTTTTAGGCAATTTATTTAATAATTAATAATGGCATGTCTTTTAAATTGTTAAAGGATAAATTCCAACCATTCCACAACTTGTCTCTTATGATGCTGTTATTCTTACAGGAAGCTCACTCTCCGTTCTATCACTCACACCATAGATATAAATAGCAATGGCAAATTTATTCCAAGCTTATCAAATTAACAAACATCTCAAAATTTTAGGGGTTTGCTTCGGCCATCAGCTAATTTCCCACTTTTTCGGGGCCAAATTAAAGAAAAAAGAAAGGAAGGTAGGCCTCTAAGTCATCAATCTGGACCGATCTATTATCGAAGCTCACCCTTTCTTTTCGCCTTTGCTAAATTTGGAGTATTGCCGGATGAGCGAGCATCATGAAGATTTTGTCGAATAAGTACCTGCAGGCTTCCAGCTGGTCGCCAAGAGTGGCAGCTGCAAAGTGGAATGCCTACTGTCTGACGATGCTAGAATACTCACTACCCAGTTTCATAGCGAGTTCTTCTGTAAATACGATATGATACATCAAAAAAGACTAAACCATTACTTTCACACAGGCAACTTAAAATTATTTTATATGCCAGACAGCCTCTAAAACTAAAGTGAAAATGTATAGCACTCAAAACTCTTTCTTTCAGTGTTTAGAAAATTGATTGATTATTGAAGCATTGATTAATCAGATTTGAAATTAATGTATTAGGTTGATAATTAGTATTGTAATTTGTAGATAAATATATTTTGATAAACAAGAGTTATATGGCTTAATTTTTTTAATTGATAAAATTAGTCTTCATGAGGTAGTTGCATAGAATTAAAATTTAATTAAATAGTCTGTTTTATTCTTCAACTTATATTAAACTTTTTATATATTTATATTCAACCTCATGGACAACTTTTGTCTTGCTCTTTCTTTCTCAAATCATTAGATTGCTAAATTATCAAACTCTCAACCTTGCAGACCTTAGTTTTCAAACTCACCCGTCCAATCTATTGCAGCCTTTATCGTAGAAATAATGCCTCACCTTCAACCTCCTCACATAAGTTTAGATAAAATTGTTTAAGCAAAAATTATTTTTTAGAAGAATGAGTCCTATTATCATCCTTTTTTTTAGGCCTGGACAGATTATGTAAATCAATGCATCCTTAACTTTCGAGCAGTATACTACCAGAATACCCTCTATGTGGAGGTTCCGCTACAAATCACAAAATAGGAGGTTTCTACTTCACTGATGGGTACTAAATTTGAGCTATAGATGTTCACCTAATTTACTAATCTTGAGGCGAGAGATAGACTCTTAAAGATATTTGGCCTTCCTCCAATTGTATTCAAAAAAAAGAAGATAGGCCTTTTTATATACGAGAAGCAATAAGATAAATTTGTGCCACAAGTTAATAGCCTTGGATTATTTATGGGAAATCTTTATAATAATGAGAAGTGGTAAGTATTGACAGTAATTGAAGGCAAACCTCCATCGATTTAAGAGCTCGCAACCTTTGATTGTATTGTTCTTCCTGGTAGCAATTTATCTGTGATTGGTTTAACACCAGAAATAAAAACTGCCCTATCATTTCTTGTTGAGGCGCACAAAATAAACAGAAATATGAAGATTTTAGGGGTTTGTTTCGGTCATCAGGTCATTTCCCATCTTTTTGGAGCCAAGTTAGCCAAAAAGGAAAGGAAGGGAGGCCTCTAAGTCATCGATCTGGATCGATCTATCATCGAAGCTCACCCTTTCTTTTCGCCTTTGCTAAATTTGGAGTATTGCCAGATGAGTGAGCATCATGAAGATTTTGTCGAATAAGTACCTACAGGCTTCCAGTTGGTCGCCAAGAGTGGCAGCTGCAAAGTGGAATGCCTACTATCTGACGATGCTAGAATACTCACTACACAATTTCATAGCGAGTTCTTCTGTAAATTTACTGAAGGATACTAAAAAAGGACATTGCATTATAATAATGTAAACCCTCTCCCAGGTTTTTATATCTAAGCAAGCCCCAGCCTCGAAAGTTAGAACATAGAACACTCAAGGATATTTTTGACTGTCTTTCGAAAATATTTCTAAGACTAGAACTGATCTTAATAGCTATTTTAGTCACAAATTTAGTGGATAAATAAAGATAGAGAATTTTTTTCATTAAATCATTTTTTGAATTTATTGTTATTTATTAATGAAGACAATTGTATATCTTATCTTCATCTTGATTCTGGCCACTGCGGACTATACATAGGATGGGTGGGAATATGCGTCGCCTCCTAGTTCAGCTGAAAAATTTGTGCCTTTCCCGAAAATTATCTGGACTTCATGGGATAGTGGACTGGATCATGTCAAAATTTTTACAAAGCTCTGCATCAACAATATGAACCATTTTGCGAAATTAAGTGGCTTCGAGTTTCGTTTTGTCACTGATTAAAATTACACTCAGTTTCTATCTCCTGAATCCAACCGCCGATTCCAAAGTCTTCTCGCCACTAAAAATGATGTTAAAGGTTCTGGAAAAGCTGATATCTTGAGGGCCTTTTTGATGTATGAAAACGGAGGAATATGGACTGATGTTCATTCATATCTCTTATAGAGTTTGGCGTGGGTAGAAAACTTATATAAAACACCAGGTGTCTACAATCGCTTCTTTCCCAATCCAAATGTACTGCTTTTTACGAAAAACAGAGACTATTCAGCAAACAAAACCAAAATCTATGACCAGAAATTGCAGCAACCAGTTTACCTTTTTCCGGGAATGGAGAACTGGTTTATAATAGCAAAACCCAAATCTGAATTTTTTACTGACGTAATTGCTGCTCTGGAGAGATATTTTGAAGTGGGAAGACCTCGAATTTTCGAGGAATCAAAAAACATGGGTCTTCAATTTGGAGGTGAAGCAAATGGATATTTTGAAAAGGGTAGTTTTCAGTTTCAATATGTACTACAGAAAAAGCAAAAAGAGTTAGATGCTATGAAAGCTCCTTCAACCAGATATGCAGTCTAGTACTATAAAATGTGGTTTATGAATTCAGAATTTACTGGCTTCATTTTCTTAGGGCAGGTTTAGCATAATCAGTAAATTAATTTTCAATTCTAATATTCACAAGAAATGTTAACAAACTTATATGAATTTCCTGTTCGGCCTTATTTCATTAAAAATATTGGTTGGATAGCAACTGCCATCGATAGAGTCCTTTAAAGAAATGGATACAAGGAAAATTGCTTGAGTATTTCAAATTTGCTTCAGCCAGAGTCCCTTATTTATAAAAATTTAATTAATATCACATCAATGTTTAAAGAGGTCGATCATCTCAAAGAGACATACAGTTTCTTTTAAGGAAAGTGTCATCCCTTGGGTGAAAGAACCCTATAAATCAAAAATGGCTTTTAACTGGTTAAAAGAATAATTTTAGGTACACTGTTGAGCATTCCAATTATTGGGCTTATAGGATTTCTTTGGAAAAGAATGCAAAGAGGAAACTATTAAAGAGTAAAACTAGATCAATGATATAGGTACATATCTTGGATATTATGCATTGAATGCAAAATTATTAGATTTATATATATACATATTTGTAAGAGCTTATGAATATCTTGGGCAAATAGACCATTTATTTGGGACCATTTCTTTAAAATTTTATGTTGTAGAATAATTACTGCTGC
>Ga0302185_10000984_pt1 | contig 20775 bp, 24 predicted proteins | sample II_Bog_E1_1_FD_200231 | JGI IMG/M metagenome (GOLD analysis project Ga0302185, IMG submission 200231) | Peat permafrost microbial communities from Stordalen Mire near Abisko, Sweden - II_Bog_E1_2 | ecosystem: Environmental > Terrestrial > Soil > Wetlands > Peat | place: Sweden: Abisko... | reverse complement strand
GTTTACTCCCTCCGCCTCCGCCTAAGCTTAGGAGGAGGCCGGGTGGGGGTATAAAAAACAAAGGCGAAGAATCCTTGCAGATTACTTCGCCCATGTATGTTGTTAATTTCTTATGAGAAAATTACTCAGCGCTATCAGCTTCTGCTTCAGCTGCTGGTGCTTCAGTTTCTTCATCAGCAGGAGTTTCTTCTACTTCTTCAGCAACAGGAGCATTTTTAGCGGCAATAGCAGCTGCTCTTTCTTCTTTCTTCTTAGCTTCAGCAGCTAAAGCAGTTTTACGGGCTTCGTCTTTTGCTGATACTAAACCTGTTTTCTTGCCAGTGATCTTTCCATCTTTCTGATCAAGCCATTCCTGGAATTTTGTTTCAACCTGCTCAGCAGTTAAAGCACCTTTTTTAAGGCCGCCTTGTAGGTGTTTTTTGTACAATACGCCTTTGTAAGCTAATATAGCACGGCAGGTATCGGTTGGTTGTGCACCATCGTTAACCCAATCTAAAGTTTTGTCGAAATTGATGTCGATAGTAGCCGGGTTAGTGTTTGGGTTGTATGAACCTAAACGCTCAATAAAACGACCGTCGCGAGGTGCGCGTGCGTCTGCCACTACGATGTAGTAAAAAGGTTTTCCTTTTTTACCGTGTCTCTGTAGTCTGATCTTAGTTGCCATTTCTTAATATTTTTATGTGTTCAACATTGCCCCCGGAGTTTATTTCAGCGGGGATGCAAAGGTAAACAAAATAATAACATATTAAAATGCTTATAATTAAATAATTATAGATGGATAAAATCCGTCGCATTTTTTGGAAATTTATGCTAATATTAAATCATGAACAAGAAACAACGCATAGCCATTGATATGGACGAGGTGATGGCCGATACCATTGATAAATTTATAACGCTTTATAAACGGGAGCATAACCTTGAAGTTTTACTGGAAAACATGCATGGTAAAGAGTTTGCCCTGATGCTGCCGGAGGAATTAATAGGCACCAACCGTAAATACGTTAACGAGCCGGGCTTTTTCAGGGATATACCGGTAATGCCCGATAGCCAGCGGGTGATAAAAGAGCTTAGTGAAAAATATGAGGTGTTTGTTGTATCGGCAGCTATGGAGTTCAGGAATTCACTGATAGATAAACTGGACTGGCTGAATGAGCATTTCCCCTTTATATCATGGACGCACATTATGTTTTGCGGACTGAAGATTGTTAATGTTGATATATTTATTGATGACCGGATCCGCAATTTTGCTGATTTTGACGGTCGCAAGCTATTATACTCATCGCCCCATAACCTGCTGATAAACGATTATGAGCGTGTAGATAACTGGCAGCAGGTTGCCGATAAATTATTGTAATTATTAATTACAATATTAACTAACTTTATAGCTCAACCAAGCTATCATTATAATATGCTCAATCATATACTTGCAGCGCTAAATGATTGTGCCTTAGCCTATAATAAGGGTGAGGGGGCGTATACGTTTGTTAGCAAAGGCATAGATGACCTTACCGGATATACTATTGATGCTTTTAAGCAGGATGCAGGGCTATGGCAACGGATTGTTGATCCGCGGGATAGGGAACAGGTACAAACAGCCACCAGCCTGTTAAAAGAAGGTGATACGATTAATCTCTCCTATCGCATCGTCACAACATCGGGCAAAAAATGGGTAAAGGAAAACAGGAGCCTGTTTACTGATGAGCAAACAGGTCAGCTAATTTTGCTCAGCGTTGTTAAAGATACCCAGCGCGAGGAGGAAGAAAAGTATAACCAGGAGCAATCAATAGATGGCTACAGCATCCTTTTTGATAATAACCCCAACCCCATGTGGATATACGAATTGAGTACGCTTCGTATATTAAAGGCTAATAATGCAGCAATAAAAATTTACGGATACACGGAAGATGAGTTCCTGACCATGACCGTTAACGATGTGCTTCCCGAAGTTGAACGCGAACGGCTTCGTGATTTTTTCAATGAAAACGGCCTTGCAAAAGCCGAATTTTATGGTTTTAACCATTGGGGAATTTGGAAACACGTAAATAAAAATGGCGAGATTATTTTTGCCGATGTAAACGGCGATAGCATACGGTATAAAAATAATGATTGCCGCATAATAGTAGCTACTAATGTTACCGAAAAAATACGCTCGCAGGAAGATTTGAAACTGCGCGAACAATTTCTGAACTCGCTCATCGATTCGCAAACCAATTTCCTGGTGCGGATTGATATCAATGGCGACCACACGTATGTAAACAAGCAGTTCCTGAAAACATTTGGTTACACCCCTGATGAGATCATAGGTAAACACTTCACCAAAACATCTGTATTTGAAGAAGAAGAGCTGTGCCGGAATGCATTTGTTTACTGCATAAGCCATCCGGGTGAAGTGATCACGATTTCACCCAAAAAAGTAGGCAAAAAAGGCGACATACATGATACCGAATGGGAATTTATTGCCATTACAGACGAAAATAAGCAGGTTATAGGGGTACAGGGAGTTGGACAGGATGTAAGTGAACGTAATAATGCCCAAAAGGAAATCACCTGGACAAAAAACAATCTTGAAGCACTGATCAATAATACGGAAGATTTAATATGGTCGATAGACCGGAATAATAAATACCTGTATATGAACCAGGCTTTTAAAGACACCTATTTTAGGCTTACCGGCACTATTCCAGTTAAAGGTGATAGCATTTATCATGAAGGTGGGTTCGATTATAACAACCTTGAAAAATGGCATGATTTATATAAACCTGCCTTTAACGGAACCCGGTATGTTGCTACGAAGTTATATTTGCCGAAGTAAGTTTTAACCCCATTTATAACTCCGAAGGCGAAATTACCGGGGTTGGCTGTTTTGCCCGCAATATAACCGAGCGTATAAAGAATAACAAAGCCATTTCCGATCAGAATGAGCGCTTACAAAATATTGCCTCTATCAGTTCGCATGAATTACGCAAGCCGGTGGCAACCATGCTGGGCCTGATTAACATTATTGATAAAGAAGATTTTTACAACCCTGATAATAAAGAGATCATAGAGCACCTGCTAACCGTAGGCTGCGAAATTGATGATGTTATCCGCTTAATTGTTGATAGCTCGTTCACCTCCAATCTGCCGGAGAACTAATTGTTATCAGCATTAAACCCCTGCAGGCGATATACATTTATATTAGGCGAATTGCCGTTAATCTGCTTTATTACACCCATAGCTTCGGAGGTGTCAAATCTGTCGTAATAGGTTATAGTAACATTGCCAACTGCTTTTAATTTGCCAATATTATCAAAGCCATCGTATTTATCGTAATAGGTTATTTTGGTGTTGCCAATTGCTTTCAGTCTACCAGGGTTATCGGGTCCGTCAAACCTATCGTAATAACTAAATATCAGCTTGCCTATTGATTTCAGCTTACCAATATTATCGGGGCCGTCGTATTGATCATAATAAGTAACAGCTATATCACCTATGGATTTTAGCTTGCCTATATTATTCGGGCCATCAAATTGATCATAATAAGTAACGGCTATATCACCAGCGGGTTGCCCGCCAATATTAGGGTCGATAATTATTTTGCCGCGCATGCTAACGCAAATATTGGTGTTATTCGCAGCTATATCTACCGAACTAACGATTGCCTTATTGTTTGAGGCGTTAATGTTTATTTTGTACCTGCCCTGCGCGTTGCATATATAAGTTACGCTAAATATTAATGCCAGCAGGATGAAAAGTTTGCGTATCATTTTTATAGGTTTTAGGGTGATGGGTATACTCAGTTATTAAGGTCAATTATAAAAATTGGAGTATAATAATTATAGAAGGTTTAGTGGATAACCTAAAGATTTGTTCGAGTAGCATCATTAATGTTTGGAAAGAAGTTTTTCTAAAATTTGAGCGTGGGGCCACCCTGAGCAATGCTATTAAGTTAAGAGGCAGCAAATGCACCGTAGGTGCAAAATGTTGGTACAAAGGAAAAATATAAAATCTATGGCGTGCCGTCAGGTACGCAAATTCGCCGGTTTCGTACCTAACGGCACGAATTTTTAGATCGTTTTTTCTGCTACCGACATTTAACACCTACGGCGTTCCTACATTGCACACTGAGGCACTCGAAGGTTAAGCGTAAAGGCCTTTACTCACATGCTTCGAGTGCTTCAGCATGCCCCCCTTATTTATCTTCCGTACATCGATGAGGTTACGCTACCCACACATCTCCCAAATCTTAACCGCCTCAACCGCTTCCTTCACATCATGCACCCGCAAAATGTTAGCGCCTTTGGTAAGTGCTATGGCATTTAAGGCGGTTGTGCCGTTTAATGCTTCGGCAGCAGTTATGCCCAGGGTTTTGTAGATCATATTTTTGCGGGAGATGCCTACTAATACAGGCAATTGCACTGGGTTAAAATCCTGCAGGCGTTTCATCAGCGTATAACTGTGCTCCATTTTTTTAGCAAAGCCGAAGCCGGGGTCGAGGATCACATCCTTTACGCCAAGTTGTTTCAATTGGTGATATTTATCCGTAAAATAATCAAATACCTCGTTAAATACATCCTCATATTGCGCCTGTTGGTTCATGTTTTGGGGCGTGCCTTTCATGTGCATTAAAATATAAGGTACCTGCAGGCGTGCTACGGTCGCAAACATATCCGTATCAAGTTCGCCGCCGCCAATATCATTAATGATATGCGCCCCTGCCTTTATAGCCGCCTCGGCTACCCGCGCGCGAAAGGTATCTATCGACAAAACAGCATCAGGGAAAGCCTTTGTAATAACCTCAACTGCGGGTAGCAGCCGGTCCAGTTCCTCCTGGATAGAAATATCCTCTGCTCCAGGCCTTGATGAGTAAGCGCCGATATCTAAAAAATCAGCGCCATCAGCGAGCATTTTTTCAGCCTGATGCAGAGCTGAATTGATGTCTTGCTTACGGCTATCGGCATAAAAAGAATCAGGCGTAAGGTTAATTATGCCCATTACTTTGGGCGTAGTCAGATCTATGAGTTTACCGCCTGCATTCAGGGTTGCCTTTTTATGAAAAAACGTATCTTTAGCCACTGAATTTTTTGTTGTTGGGTTGAAATATTTTGCGGGTGTAATTTACTTTATATCTTTAGAAAAAGGAAAGCCTGCAACATACAACCCATAACATTCAAAGTGAATAATACATCAACCGAATACGACGCAGTAATTAACACCTGTAAAGGGCTTTTTATAAAAAAAACCCATGACTACGGCACTGCCTGGCGCATACTTCGCCCGGCATCAATAACCGACCAGATATTTATCAAAGCGCAGCGCATCCGCACACTTGAAGAAAAAAAGGTATCAAAGGTTGGCGAAGATATCACTAGTGAATACATCGGCATTATAAATTATTGTGTTATGGCTATGCTACAGCTTGAATGTGGCCCCGAAACACCGGTTGAAATTCCTGCTGATGAAGTAGGCAAATTGTACGACGCGAAAGTACAGGAAACAAAAGACCTGATGCTGGCCAAGAACCATGATTACGGCGAGGCCTGGCGCGATATGCGGATCAGCTCATTAACTGACCTTATTTTGATGAAGATACTGCGCGTAAAACAGATTGAAGACAACAAGGGGCTCACACTGGCATCAGAAGGTATTAAAGCCAACTACCAGGATATGCTTAACTATGCTGTTTTCGCATTAATAAAGCTAAACCCCTAATCGCCGCTATATGGCTGATTGATATGGCAAAAAGAAGAACAAAACAAAAATATGCAGCTGCCCCGACGTGGGTGTGGATACCCAGGTTGCTGGTTGGCCTGCTTTTTATTTTTTCAGGCTTAATAAAAGCGAATGATCCGCTGGGTTTTTCCTACAAATTGCAGGAATACTTTGAGGTGTTTCATATTACTTTTTTAGATGGCCTTGCGCTTACTTTAGCCGTGTTTTTGTGCGCTATGGAAATGATACTGGGTTTTGCCCTGCTTATTGGCGTGCGCGGTAAACAGGTGGCCTGGGGCTTATTGCTGATCATTATCTTTTTCGCATTCCTTACCTTTTACTCGGCATACTTTAAAGTGGTGCAAACCTGCGGCTGTTTTGGCGATGCCATAGTGCTTACCCCATGGCAATCATTCAGCAAGGATCTGGTTTTATTGCTGCTGATATTGCTATTGTTTAAGCATCGCTTAGGTATCCGGCCTATATTTTCACCAAAAACAAGTGACCGGCTTTTACTGGCCGCTGTAATATTATCAGTTAGTGTGGGCTTATATACCTACAACTTTTTACCGGTGCTTGATTTTCTGCCATATAAAGTTGGCGCCAATATTCCTGCCGAAATGAAAACCCCGCCCGGTGCGCAGCCTGATGAGTTTGAACAAACTTATCATCTGCAAAACAAGGCCACCCACGCTACCAAAACCATGACCGATAAGGAGTACATCAAAACCAATATCTGGAAAGATAATAACTGGGAAATTGTTGGTCAGCCGGAATCAAAGCTGATAAAGAAAGGTTTTACGCCCAAGATACAGGACCTTACCATAAATGATGCTCAACGTAATGATTACACTAATGAGTTATTGAGCAATCCATACTACAGCCTGGTTATAGTAGCCTGGGATTTGAACGATGCCGATGCGGAAGCCATTAACCGCATAAACGCTACAGCATTAGATCTTACCCGCAATTATAACATACGCACCATATTACTTACCTCAAGCCCGGCACGGAGCGCCGAAACATATGCCAAGCAGCACCATTTGGTAAGCGAAATATTTTATGTAGATGAAGTGCCGCTTAAAGAAATGGTGCGCGCCAACCCAGGTGTGTTGTTACTAAAAAATGGTGTAATCATCAACAAATGGCATTATCATTCATTACCAAAGTATGATGATTTGGTAAAACAATATTTGCAGAAACAATAACATGGGCCTGATATTTTTTGTAGGATTTATGGGCTGCGGCAAAACCACCTGGAGCCGCAAATTAGCCGCTAAACTGGGGTACGAGTTTATCGATCTCGACCTCGTGCTTGAAGAACAAGCCGGCATGAGCATAGCCGAATATTTTTCAAGTTTTGGCGAAGAATCATTCCGCGAGCTGGAATCAGCAGTGTTAAAGCAAACTAAATATCCCGAAAACGCGGTGGTATCCACAGGCGGTGGCCTGCCCTGCTTTTTTGATCACATGGAATGGATGAACACGAACGGCAAAACAGTATACATCAAACTATCGCCCAAAACCCTTGCCGACAGGCTGGAGAATGGTAAAGCCAAACGCCCCCTGCTGCGCGATAAGCATGGCGATGAACTGATAGCATTTATAACCGATAAACTGGCCGAGCGTGAAAGTTTCTACCTTAAAGCCGCCCTTATAGCCGATGGGCTGCATATGAGCCCGGAGTATTTGGAAGAATTGGTAAGAGATAAATAAGTTTGTCATTGCGATCCGCTGGAAGCGGAGTGGCAACCTCGTCGCTTGCATAGTAAACGCGACGAGATTGCTTCGTCGTTTCTCCTAACAATTACAATATTCTATCTAAAATAATTTCCCTGAAAACTATCGGCCAATTGCATTGTTGAACCCTTTATGGACCACAATGTATATTTATTAGCCACCGACCCGAAGAACTCTTGCAGGGATGTTATCCACTCAAGGGATACCGCCTTAAAGATCAGAGTTTTTTGTTTGAGCGATGAGCGATTCAGTCCGCATGAGAACGAGATACAGTTGTATGGTTATGCCAATAGTAAATTATATGCTTTTGAAACCATTAACATTATAGCAGAGGATGCGCTTGATGTAGTAGGAGCCATACAATGGTATGCTGATTATATAGGCTTCCCAGAAATGGAAATTCTCCCCGACGACCCCCGCCCGGGCCAAAACATAGCGATGTGAGCAGATTTTAGCTATAGTGATAACATTTAACCCGCTTAAAATCAAATCTATATAAAAAAGTTAAAATATTTTTTGAACAATAGGCGAATGCTCCTATATTTGCAGTCCCAAAACAAGGGGAACAAAAATAAAGGGAGTTTAGCTCAGCTGGTTCAGAGCATCTGCCTTACAAGCAGAGGGTCACTGGTTCGAACCCAGTAACTCCCACATAAATAAAGCCTCTTAGAGATAATCTAAGGGGTTTTTTGTTGTTTAAGAGTTTTCTTTAAGCCACAAAAACAGCCCGATTAGGTATCTATTGTTTGCACATAGTTTGCACAAACAGGTAGCCATAACCTCAAATCAATGGTTACTTACAAAATCCAAATGGACAATCGTCGTCCAAAATCAGATGGCACTTATGCCGTTAGTATTAGAATCACCTATAACCGTCAGTCAACTACTTTTAACACTGGCGTGTTTATTAATCAAGAATTTTGGTTAGCAGACAAAAGCTCGGTAAGCCCAGTCCACCAGAATTGTGCACTTTTAAATAAGACAATTACTGAGACATATTTGAAAGTTCAGAAGGCTGTTATAGAATTGGAAGCTGAAAATGACTTCAGTTTCGAAACGTTGAAAGATCGAATAAATAACGATAAGTCCAAACCTTCCACAACCAAGTCAACACCTTTTAAAGTATTTGCAGAACAGCTAGTAGAAGATATGCTATCGGTTAATCAAACAGGTAATGCTATTGTTTATCGAACTACTATAAATCGTTTCATGGCATTTGTTGGCAATCCCAAGCTTCGGATGATTGATGTTGATTATAAATTACTGGAAAGCTTTAAACGCCATTTGTTAAAAGAGGGGATGAAGCAGAACACCATCAGTAATTATTTTAGAACGCTTCGGGCTATTTATAATAAGGCTATCAAGGCCAAATTGATTGATAGGGCTAAGTACCCATTTCTCGATATTTCCGTGAAATCCGAACGCACAGCAAAGCGTGCAATAATGGTTGACGATCTTAGGTCTATTGTTGCGTTACCACTACCTATCAAATCCAGAAAATGGCACGCGCGTAATTACTTCCTGCTAAGTTTCTCACTAATAGGCGCATCGTTTACAGACCTGGCTTATATTACACCCAATAATATCAAGAAAGGACGTTTAATTTATAAAAGACGGAAAACAGGAAAGGAGTTAAATATAAAACTACAGCCATACGCAGAAACTATTTTTCAATATTATGCTGGTAGTAATACCAAATATTTGCTGCCGGTGTTATCCCCTAATATCAAAGAAGATACTATGCAAGCCAAAGCATCTATAGCACAATGGATAAAGACAACCAATAAATGGTTAAGTAAGATTGTTGAGGACTGCAAACTGGAATGCGAGGTCACTACCTACGTAGCAAGACATTCTTGGGCGACTACCGCCAAACGTTCTGGATTTTCCATTGAACTTATTGCAGAAGCAATGGGTCACGAGCATGGTAATCGCATTACCAATATCTATCTTGATAACTTTGACCAAGCAGTTATTGATGAAGCTAACAGTAAGGTTATTTCACTGATAAAATAAATACTTTTACAATCCTATCTTAATTAGGTAGGATTGTGATTATGCTACCAAACATACCACCCGACCAACAAGAGAATTATTCTTACGCCTATGATGTTCTAATGGATAGTTACGGCATTCCTGAAATCCATAGAGACGAACTTCAAGATATATTATACTATTTCGTTCTCAAATTTGAATCTGCTAACCAAATTATTTATGAACGTGAACAAGCGGTAAACGCATTAAATTTCTTCAAAGAATATCAAGAGGTCAAAACAATTACGATCAATCAATATAAAGAAAAACACCCTAACACTATAGATACTTATGACCCACTCACTGAATTCTTAACTGTCAATATCCGCAGTAAATTCCTAAAAGCGCAATCCGTGATGAATTATTATGGCTTAGCGCTTGAAACAGTTAATTTTCTATATGAAAAGATTAAGAGCAGCGATCAACTCTTACACACCTACCTGAAAAACCATCCGATTATTCCTTCATCAAGTATGCTGAACAGTCTTATTGAAGAAATAGAACTCAAAGCGCAGTACGAGTTCTTGGATGATATTCGCACATTCGCTAATGATCTAAATGAATATTTAAAACTGAATCTCGCTCAACTCGTTAGCCGACATCGCTACCACCTAATCTTCGAGCTTCTATACCTATGCGATGTTTTTAAATATATAGGAAAGATCAACAAAAGCAAAGGAAGCTATTATTCAATTAAGAGCAATCCCAATAAAGATAATCAATACCTCATCTCAAAAAGGTTTAGCGAGTCGGAGAAGTACAACGTTGTTAACGGCATATTTAAGAATGAAAATCGGTCTGAGGCATATAAAAGAGAAACCCTAAAACGATTAAGGGAGAAATAATTTAGATATGTAAAAATTTGAGGAGCTATAGAAGTCGTCCCTTTGGGTAATTAATAAAATATATACATATAATTACCCAAGCATGAAATTCAATTTCATTACGAAAAGAGAGGCGGACAAGATTTCCGATACTCGAACTTTAATTACCAAACAAACGTTTTTTGCAGGCGATGGCCGTATCGGTTACATGGAAAGAGGTACGCTTTCCGATCTGGTAGAACAGCTCGAGGCAGACGCGCCTGGATTACTAAGACAGTACAGACATTGTTTTGAATGTGTAAAGGAAAACTTTACCATAACAACTGGCTTAAATAAAAACAAACACACCGTGAGCGGTGCAGATTACTATTATTTACGCTTTAAAAAAGGTCTAATTGAGTTGCCTGCAACTGTATACGAAGTAGAGCGTATAGGTCAGTTCATTAAGGACTATGCTTATGGCTTAATTCGTACTGATTTCACAATTGAAGACTTAATCGAAGAAGCCCGCAGCAATTAACAAATGTTTATCAGGCTCCTTGCATTCGCAAGGAGCTTTTCCTATTCTTACAATGAATGAATTTATATTACCCGATGGCGATTACTTAGACGATCACCTCGATTTTATCCCCGAAAACAAAGTCATTTATAAAACATTGACTGGATGCGGGGCAACACATTTAGAACTAAATTCTAATCGCAACAGTATACTCATCGAGCCTTATATTCCTGTAATTAAAGGCAAGGCAAGTTCCAAAGTATTTCCCGTACATGGCGGTGTTCATGCCACCAAGGTTGTTGAACATTTTCAAAAGTACAAGGGCAATTTTAAGTTTGTTTCTACACCAGAGGGACATAAAACTATCAAAGAGGCGGCAGCTACTTGTGGAGTTGACCTTTATAAGGATTTCTTTCTACTTGTGGATGAATGCGAGAAATTAATACAGGATGTAAATTTTCGCCCAAAGATTATTTCAGTAATGGAAGATTTCTTTAAATATGATAACAGATCGTTTATTTCTGCAACACCAATTCAGCCATCAGATCCACGATTTACTGATTATGGTTTCAGGAACTACTATATCGTTCCCGAATTAAAGCGCGACATAAAATTACACTTGAGAATAACTAACAATCTTGGAACTTCAATAATTGACCACTTTAAACATAATAGGAATAATCGTCACATTATATTTTTGAATTCAACTGAAAGGATAGCCTCTGTTATTAAACTAATGAAGATTGAAAATGAAGCTCAGGTGTTCTGTGCTGTTGACAGTGCAGAGAAACTTAACATTGCTGGCATCGCTAATGCTCAAGAAGATTTTGATGCAGAAAGAATGATGAAGTATAATTTCTTTACAAGTAGATTCTTTACAGCTTTCGATATGATACTTAAATATAAACCATCGGTATTGATAGTAAGTGATGTCAAAAAGATTTCTCATTCGGCAGTTGATCCTTCAACGGATGTTATTCAAATCATCGGCAGAGCGCGGAACGGTGTGACAGATATTACACACATAACAAACATTGACCCAGGTTTGAAAAGCAAAAATGAAACCGAGGTTCGCGAATATCTGAATGGAGTACAATTTGCTTATCAAACATTCAAAAACTTTCGTGATACAACCAACATGATGGGTGCTTTCGACGTCCTAAATGATGCACTTAAACTTTCTGCTTTCACCGATTACATTAGTGAAGACGGCGAAAGTATCAATCATTTTATGATTGATCGAGAAGTACACATTAATCGAATCAGAGGTTATTACAATTCATCTGAAAACCTTTTAAACGCTTATAGATTTACCAAAAGGTTTCTTTGTTGTGTTAGAATAGAAGAATACAATTTAGAGGACAAGACCATCGATAAACTTCAACAAGGCATATCGGAAAAGGAAGTGATGCAAGTAATTTGTGAAGCGCTCGAAGAACACTTTCAGGCAGTCAAGGGTGTTTATTTCTTAAGTCCCGATTATACACTTTACCACATCATTCAAACCCACAATCGCATTTATAAATACTATAATGCTTTGGGAATAGCCCGTATTCGCGAACTAGGTTATAGACCAGATTTAATCCAAAGAGAATATGAAGGACTTGCTGAAACATCTGGAATCAAATACTTTCAAATGTTAGCTTCTCTGAAACACATATTCAGAAGGGTCAAACGAGCGAACGCCGCAAAAATTCATAAGATACTTAAATTCTATTTTAATAAGTATAATATAACCTCTTTAAGGCCAACGGTCCAACAGTTACAGAAATGGTTCAATATGTACCGGACAACTGCCGGCTATGACGGCAATGTCGAAATAAAGATATGGGTTATCGAATCCCCCAAGTTTTAGATTTCAGACAATAATTTTAAGAGGGGGCTATAAATAAAGAATATCTAGAATTCATTGTCTGAAATACTATATTAATCATTGCTTTTAAAGACCAGGCTTATCAGCTTGGTCTTTCTCATTTTATTTTTATTTTTTTTCTCTTCGCATTATTAAACACTACCCCTCCGCTAAATTAATCCGAGTGTTGCATCCTAGCAGCCTCTTAAACGTCAATCCCCCGGACGCATTAATGAGGGAAACTGTTCGATGGCGCTAAACCACTTAACACATAGTGCTCAACATTTGAAAATTCTTTTCAAATAGCGTATTCGCCTGCCATCCAAACAGTTTCCATTTCACCAGCCCATCGGGGAAATCCCGATCCATTCCTCTTTCCGACCTGTAAAACTTCCCATTACAGGCACCACCATACAGTAAACAACATATCATTATTAACCATTAAAATTCAATCAAAATGAAAAAACTAACATTACCAGCACCATCGCAAGAAGATGCTTTAAAAGCCAAGAATGCGTGCGTAAAGAAAGCCTACTTCTCAATCTTATCAGAGATCAAAGCTCTCATTACTATCTATCCATCCGAGTATTTGCGCACTTTTATTGAAGTTGATTACAGCGGGATTGGCTTCTCAAATCAGCATGGCTTCTACTCACCATTATTACATCTACGTTTTGAGGAAAACAAAGGCGAGTGCACCATCTACTTCGCGAGGAACTACAACCTCAAAGATAAAATTGGCTATTACCTGGACAATCTCCTAACCCGTTGTGTTTATAAATTAACAGCAACAGGGAGTAGCGAGATTGATATCGAAGACACCTTAAATGTCAGCTATTACAGAATAGACGATTACCGGGAAGCCAAGAACCTTTTAGATTCAGGGTTCAAAGGCTGTAAGAAAGTGACAGTAGAATTCGCAAAGAAAGATGCCGCCTAACGCTTAGATCACTTATTAGAAATACAACGGGTTCGTAACGGACTCGTTGTTCTTGAATAAAGTAGTAATCCGGCCACGTTACATTTATCACTAAACCATTAATCATGTTTGAACAGATCAGAACAATAAACCCAAAGCAAGCCGAAAGGGTAAATCATTTACTTGCTTCACCCATTCACACCCTTGACATTGAAATACTAAAGGCATACCATCGCATTACCATGAATTATAAAGCAATGCTTCGTAACCACATCTCAAAATCTAAACAGCAATATGTTGAATGGCAATATCCCTGGCAGATTAATAAACAAAATCTGATAAAGGAATTTGTCTGTCAGTTCTGCTCGGTTAGTTTAATCCAGGTTGATGGCCAATCCCGAATCATATTATGGATGGGCATTGACGCTTTACAGAATGGCACCGGTGTTAAATCCAACAACTTGTTACGGGTTGCATTCCATCATACCATGAAAGAGCATACCAATTTAATGATTGAGCAATGCTTAGAAATTGTGTGGCGGGAAAACCCATTAGCTTATTACGATAAGAAGCTGGATGAATACGAGGAGCAGAAAGCAATATGGTTTGCCAAACCAACACCAAAGAAGTTTAACGGGGAGTAGCGATACTCCTTTTTTATTTAATCAATTTAATATCACCCATGAACCATACAATTATAAATTCAGTGATCCACCCTGAACCACACGAAAGACAAATACTCTTTCCTGTTAATCACAATCCATACATTGATCTCCGGCATAAAAACATGGAGGTTGAGAAGGTCTTTACTTTAATTATTAAAGACCTCCGTTACCAATTATCTAAAATGTGCGCGCGTGAGCATCGCACTTACATTTTAACCAGCTACGAACTAGATGAAAAATATTCCGATAACATTCTCTGTGATTTCATTTGTGTAATGTGCTCTCTTACTTTGTGCGTAAAACAATATGCTTACTATATGGAATTAGAAACGGATAGCGACATTACTAAAGTGATCGGTAATTATAATTACAGTAAAATGTTACGCGCAGTTTATAGAAATACAATGTACGAGTGCACGAATCATGATTTGGAGGATTGCATCAATATTGAAACCAATACCAATGATCATTACAGCTATTTTAAGAACAGATTAAGAAGTGCTACTCACGAAGATGCTTTAATTGTTGTAGAGGATGCTATTGTGGAATGATTAATAAAATTTGAACTCCGAGTGGGTTCAATTTTATTAACATTAATCGTACTTTCGTACTTAACATTATTAAACATAAAGAAGCATTATTTGAATACATAAAGAAGCAATTCATATTAAGATATAAGTGTAAACTTATTGTTCTTGTCTTAGGAAACCGCAAATTTAATTAGACAACGAGAACAGATTAGTTCAACACCCACGCAAATAAGCGTGAGGTGCTGGCTGGTTTGTTGTTGTCGGGTTCTTTGCGGTACCTCTAAGACACGAACTGAGTTCAGTCCTTGCGCTTATTGTGTTTATAAACCGGCCATAATTGGACTGATATGGTATTTAAAACCTTATCAAGTGAAATCACAAATCTTTTTCCTGGGTACAATACTAATCCTCATTTTAGCCGCTTGTACTCACAGAACTACCTACACTATTACAAAACTTAGTGTCAAACCCGATAGTCTTTATAATGATGAAGCGACTTTGTTTTTAGGGAAACCTATAACTATAAAGCAGTTTGATAAAGCGGTTGAGCTTCAAGTTGGAAATGGCACCCCGTTATTTCTACAATTCCGTAGTCAAAATAACAATTACGAAAAGACCAATAATCCTCTTGATTACAATATCAGCTACAGCGCGGAAACTAATGGCGTTTATTATGATCTTGAATGTTTGAAAACTAAGGATGGAACACTTTTCTTACAATTAGAACTGCAAAAGAGAAACAGCCATCCTACAGATACCACCCATTACAGTAGCGGGAACATCGGTCTTGGTGCTGCGCTTATGAGATCGGAGCAAAATCAAGTCCACGTTACGATAACAGCAGAACCTTAATTATGGGAGCATTATTTATATTGATCCTGGTGATTTTAGGAGTTATAACAATAAGGGGTTATAAACGAACAAAGGCGGATGAAAGCAAATATAAATTACGGGTTCAAAAAATGACAGATGCCGAGTTAAAACATGAATTAATCAACTTCAACAATATGACTAAGCACATGCCAAATCTCGTGAGAAGAAACAGCGTTGATGGGGGTTGGTTGACCGTAATTAAATCACAAGCTAAAATTGTGAAGCAAGAGATGAGGCGTAGGGGAATATGAAAGATATTAAGAGCTCGCTTTTGCGGGCTCTTTTTGCTCACCTAAAATTACTTTAATGAAATACATATTAACACTCATATTACTATTGGCTTCGCCACTGGCTTTTTGTCAGATGCCATTACATCACATCTATACCTTTGACGGCATCATTCGTAAGCCCTGGACATTCTACAATGTTGCCAATGGTGAATTGAAAGCCTTACCCGACAGTGAACAGGTTAGCAATAAAACCAAACATTGGGATAAGTTCATTTTGACCGTTCGGGATATTACCGTCGATTGTGTAGACGGTTCAGCTAATGTTACTATTACAGATAATAAGGGTAAATCTTATTATCTGTTAAAACAATCTGCACCGAATAAATACATTTTTAAAAATGGAACTGTTGACCTGATGCTCATTACTAAATCATCTCTAGTTTGTGAGTTTTACTTTTTAAAAGGGAATGAAGCGGCTTCGGTTAGTAATATGGATTGGGAAATAACAAATTAAGTTGTAATTTGATTACAATTTGCAAATAGAGGAGTTGGGAAAATGTGTAAAACATATATTGCATGGTAGCAAATACGAGGTCTGAAATATATGTTTTATAGGCATATCCAGTTAATTATTATTTTGAAAAAATATTTGAATTTCTGGGAATCAATGTGTTATATTTAACAAACTAAATTAAAGTAATCATGGAAAATTTCACAGACCCAATTTTATCAGGTGACAACTTTAGCGATATTGATGTCTTTAACGATCAAAAAATCGCATCGAACAATTTAGCCTTAAATGATTTTATATTGGCTATTCGTACTAATGATAGCAGTGATGTCGCTCATGATAAAGTCACTTTTGATAAAGATGAAGCTGAGAGATAATTTTCCTCTTACTAATATTATTGAGTTGTTTTAATTAACAATTTTGACTTATCAAGCGTGGTATTGAAAAATATTGATGACGTAAAACCCTTTTCTTATTTTCTTTTGAAAGTAGCTAGTAGATGTAATTTAAATTGCACATATTGTTATTGGTTTCGAGATAATAGTGTTTATGAAAAAGAAAAATTCATTTCAGAAGACGTTCAAAATGCTTTAATAAATCGCTTTAATAATCATTTAAGAAAATACAACTTATCAAAGTTTTACATTCTCATACATGGCGGTGAGCCTCTCTTATTCGGAAAAGAGCAATTGGATTTGTTATGTACTCGTTTACGACGGGTGGCAGTATTAAATAATTGCAATCTTACACTAAGCTTAACCACCAATGGGGTTTTGATAGATGAAGAATGGATTGCTATTTTTAAAAAGCAAAACATCAAAATTACTATCAGTATAGATGGGCCGCCTGAAATACATGATAAAAAAAGGATTGACTTTAAATATAGAGGAACAAGCGAGCCTGTACTAAACGGATACAAATTACTCAAAAGCAATGCAATAGATCCTGGAATTTTAGCCGTATGCGATCCTACGACCGATCCAGAAAGCTATACTTCTTTTTTTATTAATAAATTACATCTAAAACATTTTGACATATTAATTCCTGACTCAACGCATGAAGACAGGCCTGAAAGCATTTCAGCTTTCTATATTAAATTATTTGACTTATGGTTTGATAGATATCTCAAAGAAGGGATTAAGATACGGATTATTGAAAGTATGGTAAAAGGTTTGTTTGGGCATAGTAGTGGATCCGAATCAATTGGGTTTGTTCCTGTACAAACGATAACAATATTAACGGATGGATCTATTGAACCCCTTGACGTACTAAGAACAATTGGAGACGGGGCGACTGCGACAAACTTGAATGTTTTAAAAGACGAAATTCAATCGATCGCTAACGACAATTTATGGAATTATATACGCGACTCGTCAACGAACCTCGCGTCAGAATGTCAAATCTGCCCTTACATGAACGCTTGTGGTGGCGGACATATTGGTTCACGCTGGTCTGATAAAAACAAATTTGACAACCCTAGCGTATATTGCAATGACTTTAAAGAAATCTTTTCGCATATATGCAATAGAATAGGCCCTACTTTATTCCATAAAGCATCATAAGATCAACCCATGGGTAATTTTGCTGCAACACAAACTTTCATAACACCGTTTAAATATTTCTTAGCAAAAGGCATATTCACTTCAGGCGAAATTAATACACTATTGGATTGGTTTGAAAGTGGCGCGAAATGGAAAGTCCATAAAACTGATTTCTACGAACAATATGAGCTTAACTTATCATCAGACCTCGTTCCTACCCATGTAAGACAAATCCTTAATAAGGATTTCATTTCAAATATAAAATCATCTGTTTCAGAACTATTAGGAGTAAAATTACAAGATAAAATACAATTCGTTGCCCATAAATTGATTACTAATCAAGGTATAGGTATACATACTGATTGCCCCGCAGATGAAACTTTTGAAACGCATCGCATAATAATTTATTTAAATAGAGAATTCTCAGATGATTTCGGCGGTCATTTGATTCTTTTTAATTCAAAAAACACATCTGATATTCATAGAATAATTCGTCCAATGAATAATTCAGCTTTTGGATTTGAATTATCAAAAAAATCATTTCATGCAGTCACGGATATAAAAAATGGCGAAAGATTTTCGTTAAATCTTTCTTTTTGGGAGAAATTACCAAGTTTAGCTGATTATTTAGAGTTTGATTTATTCAAAACTACAAACTCTAAAAGAGCTTTAACTTTTTTGATTGAAAACAATGTTCACAAATCCACTCATTCAAATAGAAGATCGATTGACCATCTGATTGGAGTAGCTAATCTATTAACAAATTGGCATTGCCAAGAAACTTTAATTTTAGCGGGGCTATTTCATAATATATATGGGACGTCTGTATTTAACTCAATTGTCATTAAAATAAATGACAGGGAAAAAGTTAAACGAATTATAGGAAGCAGAGCGGAGCGATTAGCATATATTTATTGTACGGTTCAAAGAAAAAAATTACAGTCCATTTTCAAAGAGGACATACCTATAATAAATATTTTCGAAGACAATGGCGAGAAAATAATACTTAATGATGTTGATATTCTGAATTTGGCCATTCTTGATATTGCAAATTCGATTGAACAAATTGGCTTTGTAAAAATACTTGACAAAAACCGATTAGATATTACTAAAGAACATTTAATAAAGGAGTTTTCCTTATATAGTAGCTTAAAGAAAATATTACCTGACAATGTGTTTTCTTCTATGATAGATACTTATCAAAAATTTATATCGGGTTGATTTCATTTTTTTCAATTACTAAATTAACCGTTTGGGCGACAAGGAAGCTCATACTTGCAAATACGAAAATACACAATTGGTTAAAATAAACTGAATGTATGTTCATGCTTTTCTTTCATCCCCATGCAGGAAACAAGGCGTTCTTCACTTCTAAGCTACTCATACAATCACGCCAGCTTTCGTTCGGTTCAATAAGCTTATCAGCACATTGAACGCTCACCGGCATTCCGAGCTTGCATGCTTGTTGAGGTAGCAAAGGCATTCATCACATTCGCTTTCTCTGCCTTTATTTACGTTTCATTTATACTGCGCATCACTTGGTTTGCAACCAGGTGATGCTTGCAACATTCAATATTTATAAAGTCAATCGCTCATCATAATTTTAGCTCACCAGCTGATCGCAAAAGGCTGCGCAAGCATAAATAGGATTATGGTTTGATTGGTGATGCTTGCTTGTGTGGGACATACTCCATATCGCTCTTTGAGCTTCTCTATGGAGACCTTTTGCTCAATTCGCTTGGTGGTGAGCATGTTTTTTATCAGATATATAAACCTAGCGTTTAACTTGCTATTCTATATAAATATTTCTTCTCGAATTTAATCAGCTTTAAGCTAGTGTTTATAAAATAGCTATATATTTAAAAATATTATATGGGTAGTAGCAATCTTTCATTTTTACATTATATATCTTAGTACTAAATGGAAATATTTATTGACGGAAAGGAAGTAATAGCTTCAGGAGCAGTTATAGCTTATTTAAACGAGTTGATTGAATTTAAATTAGGTGCAAATGTTGAAGCTAACATAAAATTTATTTCGGACAAAGATGTTATAGGGTCCAATGTTAAAGCTGAATTAACTCAGATTGGCATTATTCTATTAAACTTTATAAATTTTGATGATCCACTTGGTATTTCAAATGGTACTCCAATACCACTTGGAACACTTAAGGGTAGACGAATATATTTTGAATATGTCGTTTACGGTTTAGGCCAAGACAAGAAAAAGCTATTAAATTATACCCTAAAATTAGATAAGTTAAAAAAAGATGAGTAATGATCCTAACGGCAACATTAATTTAGAAACTATTAATGCGAGCTTAGCTCAACCCATTATTCATTATGACCCACAAAGAGTCGACTATGCTGTCAGCGAGCAAGATATAAACGCCTTACAGAATTCGAATTCTTCTATATGGAAGGATGTTTTTCTATCATCTGTAAGTTTAGGCATTGCTACGTTAGTAAATGGAATAGTTGCATGGCAAGAATTGGAAACCAACAAGCCCTTAAACTTAAATATATTTATCAATTTGTTAGTTGGTTGCGTATGTTTAATCCTGTCAATAATCAGCCTTATAGTATGGCTCAAGAATAACAACAGTTCTGCGGCATTAGTAGAGGCTATTAAAAGTAAACCAGCATTTAAACTGCCATCTTAACCACTTTGTTTAATTAAGTGTCTATACCGATATATATTACTACTTTAGCTATTAATAAATCCTAAACTATCCTATTAATGTCTGAAGAATTAAATGACGACCCAACTAAGGTAAAGGCAGATCCATCCAAGGACTTCTTTATTTCAATGCTCGTAAAAGATATCACCTTGCGAGACGCAATCGGTGATTTAGTCGACAATGCAG
>Ga0302185_10000982_pt1 | contig 20788 bp, 16 predicted proteins | sample II_Bog_E1_1_FD_200231 | JGI IMG/M metagenome (GOLD analysis project Ga0302185, IMG submission 200231) | Peat permafrost microbial communities from Stordalen Mire near Abisko, Sweden - II_Bog_E1_2 | ecosystem: Environmental > Terrestrial > Soil > Wetlands > Peat | place: Sweden: Abisko... | reverse complement strand
ATTTAAGGATCAAATTAAGGAACTGACAACAAAATTAAGAAGCGCAGAAAGTTAAATTTTGTAGCAATCGCTTACTATCAACGCCAATCGTAGCATTGATATCAAAAACTACCAAACAGAGATTGCTACCAAAACGACCACTATTATCAATTTGCAGAAAGAACTTTAAAATGCACGCAAACAGTTTCAAATTGACTTGTAAGAGGCAGTTAAAAATCAAGAACAAGTAAAACTGAAGCTGGAAAGAGAGCTAGAACGTTCAAAGAGTCAGGCAGCTAATGCCCTCTTTAAGAGCAACATAATATCTCAACAAATGAACAATAGCTAGTTAACTTAAGTAAAATAAAAATTGTAATCTCTCTAGAAGAGGATGGAAGAGTAGAGTAACTAGGACAAGAGTAATTATATCCTAAAACTTAATAAATAGATCCATATTGTGAGGGAAGAACTGCAACGTGAGAAATATAGTCACAACGAAAAGATTGATCAACTTAGTCTGACTGAACAGAATTTAGAGAGTTATAAGATGAGAGTTATAGAACTGGAAGATGCTCTCAAAGTCATTTCTCATTAGAGTGAGGAAAAATCTATGTAAATTACCAGCATCAATGCTGAATGCCAAGCTATGTCTCAACATATTGAAAAGTTAGAGTAGCAAATCGGCATGCTTCGGTAACAAGGGGGTAGTCTCAAGCAAATCTAATATATAGATATCAATAATGAACTTCATTAATCCAAGGAAAAATTAAAAACTGAGATGATCACTATGAAGGAGGAGAAATAACTGATGGAACATGAGAATTAAAAGCTACGCCGAGAATGCGAAACATTCGAGCAGGAAAACTTTCGTTTATTGAAAATTGCGAAATAGAATAATTTCCACAGCAAAGAGAGCAGCCTAATGGCCGAAAAATACGAAAGCGAACGCGAATACAAGATCACTCAACTCCAGAACAAAATCAATAATCTTAACAGCGAAAATACCATTCTTAAAGATTTAATCGAAGATTTAAGGAGCAAACTACTTGAAAAACAGCAGTCTAGAATGTCATAAAGCAGCAACAATAACGAACTTGAAGATGTCAGGAATCGCCTTCATAAATATTAAAAAGATGCCATTTATTACAAACAGGAATATTAACACCTCTTGGAAAACAGACATCGAGAAAAAGATGGATTTTAAAATGAGTGGAATAAATTAGTTGTAGAACTAAAAAGTCTGAGGGAGCAGGTTTAAACTCAACAGCAATAGCAAACTAAGGGAAAAAAGGCTAATTAACAAAAAGAAATTAAAAGAGTTCAGTTTACTTTGCCGAACATCAGAGCGTAGAGGTAGGCTCAATCAGAATCTAGTAGAATTTTCACAATTTAAAGTCAGTTTGAAAAAAGAATTTACGAACTCAATTAGAAAATTGATTAAAAAAATTCAGTCATTGATCAATTGCGCAATGAAATTGATAACCTTAAATATTAATCCACACCAACAGATACAGTAAGCTTGGATGAACTTAAATAGTTGCGTGAACAAAATCAAAGACTACTGTAAAACAAGTATAGCGATGAAGGAAAGATTAGAATGTTAGAACAGGAAATTAGCTTTCTAAATGTTAAAAAGATATCAGAGGATGTCCAAGTTCAGGATTTTCGCATTAGCAACGGCTTGGGATCCAGTCAGGAAGCATTTGCCAGTAATAGAAACAGCCTGATTAATCAACTCGGATTTTAGGAAGGACAAGATCTGAGAAGAGAATTAGCTCAAAGCTAAAACTATATCTAGCTCATCACCAGCAAATTTGCTGAAAATAGTAGCATTGAAAAAAGATACGAAGAATGCCTCCTAATGCTTGTGATGGCCTGGGCAGAGATAGAAAACTTAAGGGATAGAGTCATTGATGCAGAAAAACGAGCAGAGGAATATTTTGACAGATATGCAGATTGTTTGAATGATTTTAAAAGTAGGGATTCTGATTCATTCGAATCGAAGAAGGCCAACACATCGCTCATAAAATAGATAGAATGCGGTCATCAGCATCTAATGTAATTCACCAATGGACTTGGGCAAAAAAAAACAGATCCCCTTCTCTACACTGGCGTATCTCTATACAATAACGACATGTTTAATAATGGAAATATGGCTGAATAGGGGAGTGCTCACAACTTGCTGTACTCCTACTCTCACCCAGGAGAAGATATTTTAACCTGACTTATTATGTGATATCTATGTTTATAATTATCCTTCGTATTAGAACCCATAACATCTTCATCTTATCTTCACTTTCAATATTAAATAAATTAAAATTTTGTATTTAAAATGAATAAGAAATGCTCCAAAATAAATTAAAATTAGTAGGATTAATCAAGCAGGTATTTGATGATCAGCATATATAGAACATTAAAATACAATCAAAGAGGGCTACTGTTGATTTCATCATAGGCTGAAGCCAATATAATTTTCATGGCATCGATCTGGGTTGGGTTTGTGATATGTCTTTGGATCATCCTATCGTCTTCTGAATTCAATGTTTTGGAAAAAGATGTTAGAAAACAAGTAAAAAAGATATCTTCTTGAGATTTCAACATGAATTCTGGCAAAGAAATTGCAAAATCGATTAAAGCCAGCAATTTTTTGCCTTTCACTCTCGCTCTCTCTTTCTCATATTTTTTAAGAACTGACTGGAACAGGTGGGCAAAGTCATAGGGAGTTACTAAGTACAGTCTGTAATTCAACATACACAACAATTCTTTTTCGGCTTCGATAAACTGACTTAGTCTAAAAGGAGAAATAGAAAAATCAATGATTGCTTCGATCGTATATATTTCTGAGACGGTATAGTTTTCATTGAACTAAATTATACAATAATTACCTTAACAGCGATTATCAGGGCGGAAATAAGGTAAACTTGTGCGTTATCGTTGTTGAGATGAGGAAGTTGGGCGACAGCTAAGTCAAAATAAGTTTTAGCAAGATATTTGGTGTTTCGTGTGAATTTCCGACACTCACATTCCTAAATAAGGTAATAAACAAGTATAAGACTCTGTCAATGCTGAGCAGAGAATGTTATAGAATCTTACGTATAAGAGGCTTGTTTGATACAAATCATATTCTTCTTGAGTAATTCTGGGTTAGCAGACCCGACGGCAAGTTAAATCGCAGCTGGCCTGCTTTAGATTCATCAATATACGATCAAAATCATCCTCTGTGAGCATTGATCAAATTATTATAGATCTATAATAAATCCAACAACTTTTGCGGTCAATGAGGAAATTTGGTGAAATAAGTTGGGTTGGCTGCAATTGAACTGTTGGCAAAAGAGGGTCATCAATCAGCCAATGTCATTTAAATTAAAATAGACGTTCATCAATAAAGATTACATTTGCATCATGACGTATTGGTTGTTCATAATGAAGAATTGACTCCTTCTTATTAAAAGAAAAATCAATAACCCCTGAGATTTCCGTTTTTATCCAAAAAGCTCCAGGATTATTGGGTGGCAATAAATTTCATTAACAGAGTAATATACATTTCAATATATCATTTTGATGACTGAAATAATAATAAACAATCATCCTCGAAAATTAAAGTGTAAGCAATGATAAGGCATTGAAATTCATTGAAAAATGAAGCTGCAATATTTTAGTGTAAAACTAAAAAATATAAATAATATGAAAAGGAAAGGAAAGGAAAGTCCAGTCCAGTCCACTTGATAAAAGCCTGATAAATAAATCTTTTATCATTGAACAATTCTAAAATGTAATGATAGTATTGATGAAATTGTTAATTATTAACATTGATAACAGGAAATTTAATTTTTGAATACTTTCCTAATCAGAGATTAATTTGTATATTTCACTATGTTTCATTAAAAACAAAACAAAAAAGATACTCTCTTCATTGTTAATTTAAATATCAAAAATCAAGCACATTACTTATTAAAGACTCCCGCAGCTGTGATTATTTACGCAGATGGGACTGAACAATTTATTAGTAAGACAGCTCTTGAGTGTGAGCAGGTATCTCTTCACCCTTCGTGAACACCTCCATCCACTATTCAGGAAGAGGTTTACAGATACTGAAAGGTTTGGATGGGTAGTAAATACCATCAATCTATCCCAGTTCAATGTTGTCATCATAGAGATCTCCGTCGCATATGAGCCCCACTGTCAGTTCAAGATTGCAATATTTCAGTTTTTAATCGAACAAAAATATTTAGGAGCTGTGTCTTTGGCATGTATCTTTATTCTTAAGTTCCTCAAGAGTTAAGCTTCGGCCAGTAAATTTTTCATCATTGACGGTCAGAATAAACTCAATTTCCGTGTTATAAAAAATATTACGGGAATGGTGTTTTTTGGTATAGAGAGTGTAAACTTTCACCTTCTCGAGAGAGAAGCTTTATTTGATGAATTCCGGCTTTACTAAGCTTGTTGTTACTTTTGAAGCCACTGTTGTAAGAGTTTCGTTGGTTTTTCCCTTTGAAACTTTGGAAGTATTAATTCTGTTAGCATGACGCCCATCATATAGAATTGAGTGCTTCTATAATTTGGCAGACTGGATCCTGCTTGCGGAAGAGTACCTACTCTTGAATACCTTACTGAGTTCTGGGTTTTCCTTGCTTACGTGCTTAGTAAAGTGCTCTCTGAAATTTTTGAATTTCATTTCGATATTCTATATTATTGATGAAGTACAATAATGGTAAATTTAGTATCCTCGCGTTTTTCATAATTTTTGATCTTCTACAAATAAAAAAATAAACGCCATGATTTTAGCCTTGGAATAGCATTCCCACTCTCATTGAAATCTTATTCCTATAACAGCAAAGCAGACTGGGCTTTGCTGAGTTCTGCCTTTGTCATGACCCTTTCAATCGTATTTGGTGCAATATTGAGAATATTAGAGAACTCTTTCTCAACATTAATAAGTTTATGCTCAGCAACTATTACTTCGTAGCAAATATCACAAACATAGCTAAATCCCTATTGCTTGAGGTGTGGAAGTGACGTAAATGACACTCCCCTCCTTTGAAAATGACTGGTAAGCTCCCAAATGAGTTTATTAGTTACTAATTTCTCCATCTCATACTTACTGTACATCATACCGCAAAGCTTGCACATTTGTGAGTTGTTATTTTTTTCAGTGAGCAACTCGATTTCACTTATGCTACCGATATCCCAAAGCTTAGTCAAGGTTGTACTTTTGATTGACTTGATTTCGTGAAGCCAGGCTTACTTGTTGTCATCGATAATAAAATCTAATACTATTTAACTAATCCTAATGTTAATTCCTTTTTCTAGATATTCAATTAGAGATTCAGTCATATCTTAACAGTGCTAGAGAGCCTTTCCTCTGATCATTGTCAATGAGTAGGAGTCTTCCATTTAGCTACTGAGTATATAATTGAAAATAAGCCTATGCTTTTTTTTAAACATTTCTTCCTCCATTTCCTTAAAGTTTACCATCTTGTAAGCAAAATTTTTCTTGAGATGTCTTTCGTTTTTGGGTGTAAAGAATAGTCTGCATATGTTCGCATGTACCTTAACAAGTTGGGAGTGTTCTTGAAGGGGGTTATAAATTTACGACAGATAAAGCCCTCATTACGCGGTAACATTTTATTGCCAATTATTTCGCTGTTCATCACGATTGAATTGCTAAAACCTATACCCGAAATGCTGGAGTGAATCATACATGGATAAGCATTTCCTCCTCCACGTTTCAACTCCATTCGGTCCAAAAAAGATTCATTAGTGGTAAATGATTCGACTTTCACTACGCCTTGATCCACGTATATCATTGAATTGGTATTTTCCGTCAGCAGAACAGTTTCGGGGATAGCCATATTTAAAACAGGACCATTGTACTAACCTGCACTTCTGCGATCTTCAATTTCTATTATTGTCTATCTAATGCTATCGATACTTTGAAGAGAGATATTCCTGGTTTAATTTTTTTATCTGCGTAGTATGTTTCAGGAGGTAATCGTTCCATAAATTTGCGGTTATTGAGTTTGGCGGTATCAAGATGACTGGTATATCCGCCACTGCTGTGTTTATCGCGATAGATGTTGTTTTAATTGAGTTCGCTATAGTGGGGTGTTTATGTGATGTATATTTACTTCTCCATTTTTATTTATGCAAGTTCGACTTAGTTCCAATAATAAACTATAATTAAGAACCATATTTTAAACTGAAATCAAGATGAATGAATGATGACAATTTTTAGACTCGTAAATATTTAGTCAGACAGCATGATTAATTGTTTGATTGCTTCATATGAAGAAAATTCACAACCGTGGTCTGATTTTACTCAGTGATTATGTTTATGCTTATTAAAGGATATTATCTCGATGCATGGAATATTAATCTTCAATTTCAGTGATTTTCGAAAAAGTATATTATGTGAACAACTCATTTTATGTTTCTGATAGATTTGATAATAGCATTAAAAGGATAAGAAATGATCAGATAAATTAAATAAAGACTCCTAACACTAAAAATTAAGGTAACATGCTGTATTCTCGAGCGCATCATCATTTCATAAAGTTTTTTACTCACTATTCTAACCTAGAATTCGCTTCTGATTCCTGATACATTTTTGAATTTGCTATAATATTTTATATAAAATTGATAGTATTATAAGAAATCATCAGAAATTAATTTCCTTATATTGCGTGAGGAAGGATATAATTAATTAAAAAATAAATAGCATCAATGAAGATTGTATTGAAGTATAAGTCCATTGTCAAATTATTCACTTTTTCTCATAGTTGGGAAGAGCTCGTGTCCTTTATTGAAAAGGAATTTAAGCTCACATTTCCAGAATTCACCCTTACTTATCAAGATGATGAAGAAGACTCAATCATGATCTGTGGAAATGAAGACCTTCAAACAGCTTTAGATCTCAACTCCAAGTCTATTTTAAAGATTATCATCACATTGGATTCAAGTTAAAAGAAAACTTAAAATGTTACCCTAATTGAGAAAGAACCAATCTAAAAACCAATTTAAGTTGTGAACAAATAATAGGAAAAACTTTAGAATAAAAAAGAATAGGAAAATATTTAAGAAAAGAAGATGGAGGTTCAAAAAAAGGAGCCATAACAGGTGTGGAATCATTGGGGCAGAAATAAAAGCCATCATCATGGTCATCATCATAAGCATTCTCATGGATAGATTTTCTCTAGCTAGTCATCAAAACATCATTCTAGTCACAAAAAAATGTTCCATAGAATGAGATAATGCTGGAATGAGTCTATCTCTCAACAGATTGATGAAAGAGTTAAAATTCTTATTCCTTGCATTCGTGCTCAACTCCAAGGAAATCCCATTAAAATATTATCTGTAGAAAATCCTATTGTGCACAATGGCACTGAATGCAAATCCTGCTTTGCTACTCCCATTGTTGGTATCAGATACAAATGCTTGGTTTGCCCTAATTTTAATTTATGCTAAAATTGTGAGGGGCTGGTTGAGCATTAGCATAACTTATTAAAAATGAAAAAACCGGAAGCAATGTAAAATGAGGATAAAAAATATCCTCCATTTGGAAACTTTTGGGGTTCTTTTCGCCATCATCTGTAAGGGCAGGGTAAATATTTCAATTTTGGACATTCTCATTCTTCAGATAGATCTTAGAGTATGAACAATTTTTTCGGATGTCATTCTCCAAGAAAATTTTGGCTTACTAAAAAATGCAATAAGCTTGCTTTTATATTTGGAGGATAACCTTAAAGCTATAAAGAGTTTGTTGAAAAGAATCTGGAATTAAGACCCAGGTAAGCAATCAAAAAATATGCCTTTGAAAATAAAATTGAATAAAAGTAAGTTACTAAAAAAATCATATCATTAAAATGCAATAAACTTGCTGCCTGTTTTGATAAAAAGCCTGAAGATTTTACAGAATTTGTAGAGAAGAATATGGATATGAGACCTTGGCAGATGAAAAGAATTCTTATTTAAAGTGGAGCTTATCCTTAAGTGAAAAGAATTCATCATAAATCAGCCAAAGAACAATGGTAAGAAAAGGAATAAAAGCCAAAAGCAATTTCAAAGAAAGATAAAAAGGTAAGCCCAAAGAAATAATCGACAGAGATTGTGACAAAATAAAGCTCTCAATATCAAGAGAAAGGCAAGATATACAAGACAATGGTGGAGTTATTTGGAACTGGAAAGCCTTACTATCCTTTCATCTAAAAGCATTTAGCTTTAGGCCAATAGATAATAATTGGCCTGTGGCTTGAATAAACCTAATCGCGCATTCGTTGACCTATGATACTCAATATCCCCATATTAATGCAATTTTCTTTATTGATAATAATTTTCTATTCTTTCTGTCATATAATGAAAACGAGATAATGACTTGTATCTTGATAAGTTATCAACATATTTGGTAAGTATTTCCTCTGATAATTTACAAAAATCTTGAAATATCTGTCATAATTTTATTTTTTGCCATCAATTGATAGCAATATTTAAATATTTATGTTTATCCAGGTGAAAATCGAGGAGGAGAAATTCCGTGTATGCGTAGGAAAGGGATACAATGATTGGGTTTGGCTGGCTCACTACGCAGCTCGTATCTACTCCAAGACAATTTATCCCCAGGGCACCTATATTCCATCACTAATGTATATCGAAACAAAAGGCGGAGAATGCCACCCTCACCCTCGCTAAAAGATCAAATTCTATCTTGAGGCTTATCAGATTCCCTATGACGATTTCACAGCAATAGTTAAAATCCGTAAAGCTAATCATGTTTTCACGGACTATGAAAAAAGCAAATTTATCTTTATTTAGAATGGGAACTGCAGGCCTTTGGCGAAGAGCGCTACTTCAGCGAGATAAAATATAGTTATAAGGTCAGCAAAGTCAACCGCAAGAAAGATTTCTTCTTTAAAGCCAAGATCACATTCACAATGAACGAGGATATCCGTCTTCTCGTTGATGAGAAAAAGTTTCAACATGAATATTAGTTTAAACTTGAATAAAGGCAGTACATGAATCACAATATAGAACCAGTCCAACCGATAGTATATTCGAGAAAAGTATCAAACTACCCTACGGGGCTTATTCTTTTAAGCTGTTCTATTTTGAGAGGGAGTCCGAAATAGAGGAATATACCGAACGAGAATGGAAGGATTACCTCGTGACTGTATAGCCCAAGTATGTGTCGATGGAAACTATTAACAATTTGGTTTAATAGGACATGAAGATATCCGACAGCATCAATAAAAATCTGCAGGAGAAGGAGCTGTAGGCTAAAAAACGCAATACAAACTCAGCTCTGTGCTGTTTCACCTTTGAGCAGTTATGGGCATTGGTAGAGGAGAATCATGCACAATAACTTTTTCTATGTGACTATGAATAATCAACCAAACAACGCATCAAGATAACTCTGTAGAAGTCTCTAAATCAACTCTACGAAATATTCTTTTACTATTTCATAGTTGAGAACCAGCAACGCGACAAAAAAGAGGATCTTAGCATCACTTATCAACACCTAATGCACTTCTTACGTGACTATCAAGTTTTTGCTGAACTCAAGGATCTTCTCAATTTCATCGAATTCTACAACTGTGACTGCAAGTTCAATAAAATATAGGATACTCTTGATGTTATGCATTTTGGAATAAAATTTCCGCAGTTTGTAGCCATCTTGCTCCGCAGCATACAGTTTCTGCAGACATCCACTTACATGATGAAAGGGGAAACTTTTGATTCGGCTGTTGCCAAAGTTGTTTAGAAAATTGTAGAAATAGAGACTGAGGAAGATGAGTTTACTTAATTTCGTCGAAACATTCGAGAAAATGCAAAAATAATTTCTTGTGTGAGGTCGGCATCTGATCAGCTAAAAAAGATTTTCTGCCACCAAGCACGAAACAGCATACAAAATAGTGCGAGCTAATTCTGTCTAAAAAAAGAAGAAATTAAACGCATGCTTCAAATGGCCGCTCTCACTGAGAAGAATACGGATCTCGTAATAGAGGAGTGCTTTAACGAACTAAAACTTAAAGAAGACGGTATATTCTATTATGAATTCTTGACTGTCATTCAATGGCTTGCTATGGCCACAATTTCCTCTGAAAAAGAAGAGCAGGAACTTGACAATGATGATGAGGAATCGTCTCTTATTGTGGAAAAGATTAAGTACCTTGTTGATAAAATCTCTGCTCTTATATGATCAGACGATTGATCCATTCATAGTCATCATCATTATTATAGCTACATTCATTTAAATTGAGGTCAGCCATATCATTTGCATTGTTGCGATTTCAGAAACTGCACAGGGCTGGCAACAATCTGAAGGCCTCTCTCTAATTGTTTGGCAAGAGATTCTTTTCGCTTGCCCAAGCGGTAATTGTCGATTTCTCTATCAGTAGTCACTAATTCTTTTGCTTTGTCGGAATGGTCCAGTGAATACATCTAGTTAATAACGTTTTTGAACAGCTTATGACGTTTGATTTCCCCGTCGTTGCAGATGGTATATACCAGCTCCATATTTTTGTAATGCTCAGCCACTCCAATTATAGCTTTAGCAAGATATTCAATTTAGTAAGGTTCTAAGTAAAAGGTTAAATCCAGTCTCATATATCCTGGCTTAGATCTTAGGATGCCTACACTGACTTCATCCTCGATAATCTGGGCTGTCTTCTCATCCATTTTCAATAACTTCATACCAAAAGGTCCAGCACAAAAGCAGCCAGATCGCAACTGTATACCAAATACATCCGCAAAGATGAGACTAGCAAAGTTGTGTTGCACAATTTGTTTATCGTTGAGTATGTTTAGCGTAATGACATTGGCACGCATATCAAAGTTGGAGTCTCCATATATCACTATGCATTTTTTCTGATCTTCTTCCTTGAAACGTAAATTTGCCTCTTCAATACGAGACATAAATAGCACAGTATTTTGCTTTTAACGTTCATGAATGAAATCGTATCCAATATCGTTTTTTAACAACTCATAGGAGAGAGCAGCCCTGTAGAAGCCGAGGAAGGGAGGAGTTCCTGCAATTTCACGGTTAAAAATGTCAACGTCATACATTACATCATTTTTGGAGTACCCCTTAACAAAGGCAACTGTCCCACCTCCAGGAAAAGTAGGTTTGGCGTTGCGAACGATATTCTTGCGAGCTATGAGAACACCACAGGATTCAGAACCTCCCAAATTTTTATGAGGACTTAGATAGACAAAGTCAATTTGGTTATTTTTTTTAAGATTGAGCTCTTGATGGCAGGAGTAGGCGGCACAATCGATTGCAAATATAACATCTTTACTCTTACGAACATATTTGATAGCCTAATTGAGTTTCTCCAGGTTGGTCATCTTAGATGTGACATTTGATGCTGCTGATGCCGTTACTATTATATTGGGGGTGGGAGCGTTAGTTAATTGTTTTCCAATTTCATCTAAGAGCAGATTTCCTTATTAATCACTAGCCAGCACACAAACATTATCATAAAATTAAACCCAAGGTAAAATATTGGAATGATGTTAGTATGGTGTGAGATAGATGGTCGGTCTTTCTCCCTCCTTTTCCAAGGATTTTAATATCTTTATGGTTTTTTAAATGGCTCCAGTAGAACCACTACCAGTTGGCAAGGCTACAAAATCTTCTTTTGAGGCACTGAATGACCTCAACAAACTGTCGTGAGCATAATGCATCATCTCCGTGGAATATTCTAGATAGGCAGAATTATACTTCCGAAATGGCTAAACTCTGTGTGGGGGTTAGCAGCAAATTTTTTTGCATAATCAATCATATCTTAAACAGAGCGGTAAGCCCTGTTGGTGGCGGTATGATCAACATAAATTGTTTCTAGTTCAATGTTGAAGGGAGATATGTAGCGAGTGTTAAAGCCAATGATCTTTTAGCGGATCTTATCAATTTTAGTGGTAGCTGTCCAGTTATTTTCTGTATTGGGTACCATTCCGTTGCTTAGTTTGCTGACCACCTTGAGGGGAGCGCAAATCGATTATTTTTTAGTTAGTCCTTTAGTTGGTTCTTGGGTGAGAAGGGTGTTTTTCATTTATTATTTGAGCTAGCCAAGTTTTGCGAGCACGTTTTTGCTGTCTCCTGCCTGACTTTTTCTAAGGGCACTTTCCTTTTACTTGTTAATGGTTTACATTTGGAGTTAAAAGTTAATTATTTATACTCATCAAACTTACTCCATTCAAACTTAAAACCAATTTTAATCCCATCAATAGTGATATAACCCGTTTGTTGTTATTAGTCTGCAAAAACATAAAAAAATAATCAGGTACATCAAAATTTTCGCACTTTTCCAAGAGACCGATATTATGAACTTACATTTGTCTCTCCAATTCGTTTTTTTATATGAGGCAGAGTAAAGTCGTCACGACGGCCACGAGTCGTCGAAGAACCTCCATTTTTGGAAAAACGCCTCTCCTCCTCAGTTTAAAGATTAGTATACCTCCCACCCTCATCGAATGATTTAACTGCTGCTCTGTCCTTTTGCATATTATAATTTTTTTTATGTGATAATTTGTATTCCTGAAGAAAGATTTAGTCATTATCTTCATGGGTTATGAGCCGAGACAAAAGTTGCAAATCTTCTTCGCATGTATCACTCGCTTTACCTAACTTAAGAGTGAATTTGCTGGCCTCATCCTAACCTGGAATCTTCAGTGCTCGATTTCTGCTCATTATAAGTTGATTTTCTATCTTTTGTTGTTCCAATGGTTCATACTTCACTTTTTCTCTCCGACTAATTAATTCGTCACGCAGAGCGTCTTCGTGCTTACCAGAATGGCTCGTCAATTTAGGTATAAAAATTTTGCCTTGCTGAGACATATCTCTGCCTTAAGGGTCTCTTGTGCTGAAGGGAAGATTGAGGTATTTAAGCTTTTATTGCAATTTATTTCTCCCCTGCAAACCCTCTTCACCCAATCCCATTCTATCAAATATTTTTTCGTCCATTTTTTTGAGTTACTCCATGATGTTGAGGAAAGTCTTAAATTATATCTCTCGTTGTCCTTCCGCTATCTTTTTATACATAGCTATAAGAGTATTCTTTTGAATACGCGCTTCAGAATAAGGTAGTTCCTTAGCATATACAATGTTCGAAGCGTTGGCGAAAGCCATGAATTTACCAAGATTCATGGTTTGACTTTTATGATATATATTGTCAAAAGTAAAATTTGGCCCGACTCCCTGCTTCTGTTTACAGTAGAACTAAAATACTCCTTTCAACTGTTTTCGAATAAGATCGATGTTCTAGGTCTTAACTCCTTCGCTGGCTACTTCAAATTCGTTTCCCCCCATCTCATCCATATTCTTGGACTTACTTTATTCGGCTTATTCCTGGACTGTGTGTTCCACTGGTTGCTGAGCAGTTTATGTCTGATTATCTTCATGTTATCCTTTGAGTTTAGATGACAATCCACTTTATTGCATGTGTCCTTCTACCGTTTCTTATTTTTATACTGGTGGCTATTCTTCCTCTGTTTACTTTTTAGGGGGAGGATTCTTTTTATCGTAATGGACTGCGAACATATCATTGTTCTCAATGCAGTACTTTAACAATTTTACAGCCATCTCATTTGTGAAGGGGGAATCATCATTCTTCAATTGCTTACTTGTTTCTTTGATGTACGATACCAAATTGACACTTAAACTCTTACGTAGAGTGTTGTTTAGTTTGGGATCAGCTTCATACTTATTGAAGCTGAATATGTCGTAGATAAATTTTAAAGTGATTTCAGTGTATCTTGGCGTCAATAATTACCTTATGGGGAAGTCTTCCTCATAGTACTGTTCGTATTTTTAAGTTAGAAAATCTGCATTGTTATTAAGAAAGCGGTTAAATTGGAGTATATTGGTGGCTGGATCTTTTGTTTTTTATCCCTAAGACATTGTTATATTTATTGTGAAAGTTATGTATTTTGAGAAAGTAATTGTTTGCAGGGAAACAATCTTCTATATGATTTTTTTATTCTTATTTTTTATGCAAATATTTAGTGAGTTACTTAAATGGTAAACTGTAAAATTTATTTTGTTTATTGATATTTACAACTTCGAAGATGAAAGCGCTTCATTTATAAACTGATTTTAGATGTTTCTTATCAAATCAAAATTTACCTTTCAAAAAAACCAGTAATAAATTAAATAAAATACCTTGCCATCAAATGGAAGTGAATTCTTAAACTCAAATACTTTAGTATCATTAAAAATCAGTCTCTAGTTTTATTGATGTTTATTGTCGCCTGCATAACGGCAATGGCTGCTGTTTTCAGATTCCTTTGACTACAACAATCGCATCTCTGATTGGTCTATTAAGATAAAGCGAGCTCAATTTGCCACCAGAATTCGAGTTAGTTCATAGTGGCCAACATTTATTAAATTTGGAGATGACATTAAAAGAAGTCGGCATAAAGGACAAGGCAATTATTCATATTTTTAATAAAACTGAAACATCTCCAAAATATATAAAAATTGACGTTATTGTCTATTGGAAAGGATAAAAATTGGTACTTCGGGCAAGAACAAGTGAAACTATTTTAAATTTAAAGTAAAAACTGTATCGATTGCTCCAACTTCAGCCAAAAAACCAAAGGCTCATTTTTCGCGGTGTAGTTCTGGATAATAGCAAAACATTGAGTGAACTTAAAATTGAATCAGACTCATTACTCTGCCTTCACTATCAAGATTGTTTTTCACGTGATTTATCTAATTCATAGTAAAATGTCAAACAGAAAGAATTATTGGAAAGCGCACAATCACTAGATAACATGAATCCCTAAATTTAATTAAAGCTCTTTCGCTCGGCAGAAGGAGTGAGATGGTAAGTTTTTTAGAATTTTCCCATCTATTAGGTTTAAATTCGCCAATTAAAGATAGAAAATTAATTTAATACGCGCAACTTCAATTTTAATTTATTTACTCCCTCTCACTTAACGTCATCAATCACGACTCAAAAATGCAAGAATTTCAGCCTTCTGAATACTCTTTTAAACTAAGGACTGTTGGACTCATAAAAGAGATCTTACAAGTCTAGTATTTTGGATGACTCTACATCCGAAGGTATCCTAATGATAATTTGATAATATCATATTGAATTTAACTGTTCTATCTTAAATGTTATTGTATTGGGCATTATATGAATAAGCTACCGACGCCCGAAGAAATATGTTAGTTGGATACATTTACGCTTTAGGAGAAAATATAGGAAATATAGAATCATCCTCAGCGCTTACTGTATGATGATTTACTCAGAATTGCCAAATTAGAACTTATTGATCGACTGTAAATTGAGGATTTTGGCACAAAACTGGCCAATGATTAATATTTTATAGATACAGGTCTTTGCATGCCTCTTCTATAGCCCAAAACGCAATCAATTAAAACTCTACCCTACGAAAAAAGTAAAAAAACATATTTATCCAAAATCCAAATGACTTCAATTCCAGCAGGTTGCTGCGTGATTATAGGTAAACCTCCAGTTGACTATCACTACAAGCCAAAAGTGAAACGAGTATAAACAGTAGAAAAAGGGCCTAAAAAATATTTAAAGGCAAAAAGGGGGTAGTATTCAAAACCGCAATCAAAAAATATTTATGTAAAAGAGCCAGCGATTAAGAAATACTAAATTTAAATTAAAAATACAAAGAAAAGTGAAGAGAACGAATTACTTTCACAAAAAAAAGAAATCCTTTAAACAATGAAAGTGAAACCTGTTAACAAAGAAGAATTTTCACTTAAAGAAAAACTTAAGAGGTAAGTTAGGGAGATGGAAAATTGCTTTAAAGAAAATGATGTCTACGATGATATGAGACAGATAAAACTATCTCCTCAGAATCTGAAGGAGGAATAGATTAAAATTATGAACTAGTCTACAGAGGAAATCGAAATCGCTACTTAAATTGAGGAGGATAATACTTCAAGACTAAATTTCATTAATTCTACTCAACAATAATTAAGCACAAATATGATGACTGTTCCTTCTGTTGATCAACAAGAATAGAGAAAAATAACTCAAATTAGTTCTTAATAAATTGAGGAATAAATACAACCTTAAAAAATAGTTGAGATATTTCAAAAATAAGATTATTTTATCCACAACAAATAATCTGAAGTTTTTCGATAATCAGCTGTAAATCATTTTGATAATAAAATGCATCGTTAACCATAAAAATAGACACTAAAACCGAGTTCGAATGTACCTGTTACCAACTTGGATCATCAAAAAACATAAAGCAATAATAAAATGATTATCAATCTGGATAGTTTAGATCCGAAGGCTCATGATCGTATCAATAAAGAAGGAAAATGCCAGAGTATGCGTTCTTTTAATAAAAAGCCAATTCACAATCTTAAAAATGATAACTATGAACCTCAAGTCTCAAAGCTTTAAAATCATAAATATATCTCAAATACACAGCACAGAGAAATTACTGAAAAGATAGGAAATAAATAGCAGAATAAAGGGAAAACAGATTTAATAAAAAGTAGTAGCACGTTCTATGGTAATTTAAGACCTCCATTAAAGATAAATTTAGATATATTTCCATATCATGAAATGATTCCCTCCTTCCAAAGATTGTTTCCGCACACCAAAAATCTGCTACTAACTCTACGCAATGTCGAATAAAATATTAAACTACACTTTGACAAGCAAATAAACTAAAAAAGTCTTTATAATGATTTTTTGCGTTTGAATTAGAGCTAAATGACTTTCAAAATTGTGTCCGACTGCGAAAAAGCAATCAAGTATAGTAATCTCTTCAACATTGAAATTGAATCCTACCATAGGAGAGCTAGTATCATGCTACAGCGATTAAAAAATTAATTGGAAAATATTCCGAGCTGTGATATGTTGTTTTATCGAGTCATTCGTACAAAAGAGGAAGTTTATGACATTGTAAACTGCAGCTTTCAGCGGACAAAGAATTGGTTTTAACTACCTCATGGAATGGAGTTAAAGATGTCCTGGAATTTGCTGTGGACATGGTCACGCCCACAGATAGACTTTTAAAGCCTATTCTATTTCCAGAAGGTAAATCATTTTTTGGGAAACAAACAAATTGCTAGAAAAGATCTGCTTAAAAAGAATATATAAAAAATTCAAAAATTAGGAGCAAAGATGAAACAATATTTTGATATTATTCCGGAGACATTTCTCTTACCTGGAGAGAATATGCAGTTTATTCGTAAATTCAGAGAGTATGGGTTCAAAGATCCACTAAACTATTGGATCCTAAAACCGGTTGGCCTGTCTCGAGGTCGAGGAATTTCATTAATAAATAAGTTGTAGGATGTGATATTTTCTGAACCAGTGGTGCTTCAAAAATACATAATGAATCCATTACTAGTGGATGGTTTCAAATTTGACATGCGCATCTATGTCTTGGTGACATCTATTAATCCTCTTGAAGCCTTCCTCTACCGTTAAGGATTTGCAAGGATGAGTACAGAGCGTTACTCAATAAGTGAAGACCTCATTGACAACAAATTTATTCATCTCACCAATTTCAGCATCCAACGTGAACATGTTAACCAAAATGGTGTCAGTTTGGAAGAAAAGCTTGGTGGGTGCAAAATATCACTAAAAATGCTTGCTTAGCGACTTAGTGGAATGGGTATTTAGTGGAAGATAATTGAAAAACAAATTGAAGATATAATCCTAAAGTCATTGGTAGCCTGTATGAATGTAATACCACAAAATCCCAACTGTTTTGAACTTTTTGGCTATGATATCTTTATTGATTCAAATCTACGTTGTTGGCTTTTAGAGGTAAACTCTTCTCCTTCTCTGGAGAAAGAGTTCATTTTGGATGAAGTCATCAAGCAACAGCTGGTAGATGATATTGTAGAAGTAGTTCATCCTATTAACTACGACCGATAACGGCTTTTAGAAGTGGTAGAGCGTCGACGAAGATAAGCATAAGGATTAAAAAGTTCTATTAGTACAAGCATAAACTCACCTCAACAATTGGATCAAGATCTGCATTATATACTGCATGGAATACCACTAAGAAAATATGGTTAAACTCCTGGGCATAAGAATTTTAGGGTTCTTTCTCCTTCTTAAAAATATCAACAAGTTGTACGAGCAGTGCAGCAGTATAAAATTGACCCCATTGTTAAATCATAATTTTGATAAATAATAAATTTCTGGCTTCCGGAAAATATTGATTGCTGATATTGTTGATATTGTGACTAAATTAATAATATACTTATCTGGTAATCAATATTATTCACAATATTTTAATGCCCTTCAATATTAAATTAATTTACATTATGAATTTAACTTAATAAAATAATTTTAAAGTTAGGAATCATTCACTTTTTTAACACTGATCTTCATTTTCAACTGAAAAATATTGTTTTGAAAGAATACTCGCTTTTTAGTATTCTTCACTCTATTTCAATATGCAAATAAGGCAATAGGCTGCTCGCTGCTTCATATCTTTCTAGCAATCGTTTTTTAAAATTTGTTCAAAGCAATGAATGGCTTTGTGATTTAATTTTACTTGCGCAAACCAACGACCTCGATTGAATATATTCTAGATAAGAAATATTTTTACCTCAGTAGTTTCACTTTATTGTTTGAAGGAGCTTGCGAGACATAATGCAGAGCGATTTGTAAAATCAAGCTTGTTGTAGGTGTTCCTTGAAGAAGCAATTTGCAACAAGCAAGCAGAAAGACAGAGCTGTGGTGTTATGCCAAGCTATTCCTAACTTCGACCTAATCTCAGAAAAGTGCTCACTGCTAATTAAAAACAACCAGTGTCCATGTACTAGATAGCAAGTAGCTTTGCTAAATGTTATCCACCAGGTCCATCCAGTCTTTTACTTAATGCTGAGCTTAAAAAAGTTTTTTTTCTACTCAAGCGAAGTAGCAAATGAAGGGCAAGCAAATAAAGCTGATCTTATGGATGACGGGCAGTGAGGTAACGCATAAAAAATAAAGCCCCGTTAAATTTTCGAATTGCAAGGCAACCCAATACGCTAAGCTCATACATTTGTATTTTTAGAGCATTGAATTCACACTGTTTATTCTGATTTTTAAAAGCATGAACTTTTGAAACCCTCTATCCTATTTGGGCCATTCTGCGAAATTGTCGTGCTTTCAGAAGCTGAAGAAGATACTAGAGTAGTTGGTGAAAATACTCAAGAACCAGTGCTATATTGTCATAAATTATATTTTTATGAGAATTTTAATTTTCAGTCCTACGACGGCCAACCCGTCTTAAATAAAGACCATCTTTTTAGCTTGCTCTTTCGCGCCCCACAGGAGTTAAACTAATGAAAAAATCTAAACTTGCAAGTACTTAATCGTGAGCACTGGCGCTTGGCCCACTTTATCCTGTTTCTTTGAGAATAATATTGAGAGTCGAGCTTGAATTTTGAATCAAACGAAGGATAATGCCTTGATCATCTGCGCCAATTTCAGCATGTTTAGCAAGAGCTACCATTTCTTCCAATGACTATTCATCTGAATAGAATATATCTTCAGAAAAATTCGGCTTTATTATTTTTTTACTTATACCAAAACACTTGTTAATATAATTTTGTTGTGTAAGCAATTCTGGTGCGAGTGGATGACGAGTTAGAGCCTACTCCAGCAACTCTACACAAGATTGATTTTTTTGACGACAGAGGTAGTCAGTCGCAAGAACATAGTTCGTAACTGTTTGGTGTGGTTGATATTTGAGGAGAAATACTACTAACTAATAAGCTAGATTCTCGTTAAAGCGGCGTATATGTACAAGTGCTTCAGCAAACAATTAAGAGTAGCTACTGTCATAGCAATCCTTTGCTTCTCGAAGGAAGTCTTCGGCCGAATATCCATAGCAATTGCGATTAAGTGCCACTGTGCATATTAGCAATACTATTAAAAATTCAGCAGATAGAGCTTCTCCTTCAACCATTTTCTCTTCACGTATCTCCAAATGCTTTTCAATCAACTGAGCTGCATTAACATAATTTTGTTCTTTGAGATAAGTTTCGCAGATCATGTACACCAAGTGAGGATCTGATTGAAAATTTGATTGCGTTTATAGTATTTCCCTACAGAGAGAGTATTCACCCCTTCGATAACGCAATCTTGCATATTTTTTCGCGTATTCCGGAGAAGCGGCAGTGTTAAGCAGGCGTCTGTATGTAGTGATTGCCTTTTTAGGTTGCCCTGCGAGTTAAAAAGCTTCTGCGCGACGCAAAAGTATTTTTGGATCACAATTGGCGATCTTAAGTGCACGTCCAAAGCAATATGCAGACTGACTATACATCCTCCTCTCGAAAGAGAGTTCTCCTACCTTGAGCCATTTCTCCAAATTTGGTGGCGATAAATAGGTGCTCATGAAAAGATACTCTGCAGCTTTATCAAACTATCCAAGCTATTCGTGCATGGTGCCAAGCAGATGGTAAGGCTACGGACTATCTGGTGAGAGGGTGATCATAAGTTTTAGCTTTCGTGATGCCTCCTGAAATCTGCCAAAAATGGAATCCATCAATGCCTCCTTATATATAGCCTCAGTTTCACTTCCACTTTTGGTTGCACGTCCGCCACGCCTTCCACGCAGATGTCGGTTGAAACTGACTAATTCTTGCTATTCCAATTATTAATAAAATTCTTCGCTTTCTCCCTCCTCTTATTCTTTCATAATCATAAAATATAATCCTAAAATTAAATGATTGGCTGGTCTCTGCTGTCCATGCTAAAATTTTTCATTGTTAATTTATTAAAAACATGACAAGGAAAGAATTATTTTCATGAAGCGCATTATTGTCTTATATATGAGAACATTAGAAATAAAATAAAACAAAACATTA
>Ga0302185_10000981_pt1 | contig 20794 bp, 17 predicted proteins | sample II_Bog_E1_1_FD_200231 | JGI IMG/M metagenome (GOLD analysis project Ga0302185, IMG submission 200231) | Peat permafrost microbial communities from Stordalen Mire near Abisko, Sweden - II_Bog_E1_2 | ecosystem: Environmental > Terrestrial > Soil > Wetlands > Peat | place: Sweden: Abisko... | reverse complement strand
AAACCATTTTTATCAAACTGTCCTTTTATCACCGTTGTATATGAAATATCATCCGGGTCTCCACGTTTAAGAATGAAATTTCCAACGAAAATATTTTCATTAAACGTTGCCTCTGAATAGACTTTTTGGTCGTTACCACCGCCTTTTTCAGAATATATATAAGTCCATTTACCGTCTAACATACCCTCTTTATATTTTCCCCTTATATTTATATTGTAAAGTGTCCAAAAATCTCCCAAAAGGTGTTTAACCTTTTTCGCTTTACCAAAATATACCCATTCTCCAACTTTTTTATTGTTTTGATATTTCCCATCAATATCTATTTTATCACTTTTGAATGAGAAATTTCCATTAAAAATTCTATCAAACTTTTCATTTTCGTAGTATTGATATGATGCTGTTCCACCTTCATATTTCCCGCTGTAGGTCTTTGTCTGACAATAACAAATATTCTTAAAAAATAAAATCAGCGAAGCAATAAAAAGTAATTTATTGAACATATATCATGAGGGGGTTTGACTATTTTTTACAACTAAATTAAAGGTAAATTTATCGTCATCATGAGCATTCCATGCCACTAATAAATACTTATCTCCAATTTCTGAAACACGAGATTTATTTATTAAATCAGTTAATTCTCTCATGGTAGAATTAATATCAAAAGATTGGAAAATCATTACTCTATGTTCTGCACGTGCCTGTATTAGTTTATAGAAATCATATCTTATTTCATCAAATGACATATTCCATTCGGATTCTAATGCAAGGTGTATGCGATTTAAGTCATTTGAATGACCATCTAATGATTGATACCAAAGCATGTCGTATAAACATTCGTTAGTCGTATCGTCATGGTCGTTTGCCTTGGATGTATAAACATTATATCCTATTCTGTATGCAAGTTCGGTTAATGCTGTTTTTATCGCTCTGGTCCAAACGGTCAATTTCATTCCGGCTGGAAGCTCATTAGCGACATTATTTAGCGTCTTTTCTATTTCCAATTCTATTGTATCCATAAAAAACATCGCTAAAAGTAATATTAATTGACCTAACAAAAAAAGACACTAAAGCTAGTGCCTTTTTTGTTAGAGAATTAGTGCAATTATTGCCACATTAAAACTGTATCCGGGTTTTTCTTCTGATATTCAGCCCACGCCTTCTTTGCTTTATCAACATCTGTTTTAGCAACCGCTATTTTGCCATTATAACTATCAGGGTCTTTTACAAACCTGAATTTAGATATACCATCGTCAGCCAGTATATTTTTCACCCAGTAGCGGTAGTAACCGTAAGTCGTTGAGAAAATATTTACCATTTCAATTTTGCCATTTTTTTCGGTAGCAGGCTTTTTTGCTACGGCTACTTTTTTCTTTTTTGCTGTTGCCATATTACATGATTTTAGATGGCTAATGTCAGGCGGTATTACCATATTGCCAAGGAAAATCTATCCTTTTGACCTACAAGGATTATAGGTCAAAACTATTCAGCAATCCGACCGCCACAACCGGGTGATGTCATTTAGCCCTGGCTTTTTTATCACCCCAGCCAAATCAAAACAGTCGTTTGATTTGGCATCCCCTCTTTGAAAAAAAGAGGGGAGTTTGCCCTGATTTAGCTAAGTGCATATTCGGACGTATCACCCTTTTACGGGGCTCAGGGAGAGTGGTAATTTAGCTTGGTGAATAGAAATCCTTTTGTACAAGTGTGCCATAGCCACTGGCGGTGATAGTAGTAATGTAGCCGGGACAATAATTATTTCACTTTGTTTTGCCATCAGCACTGCGCGGGTGCAGGGCTAAAACGCAGTGAAATACATCTGCGTTAATTATTGATTAAGAAAAACAGATCAGTAGCGGGTTCGAGCTTTTTAAAGTAAATTTATTATGTGAAATACTTTTTGTTTTTTGGTTATTGCTGCTTGTGGGCTGTGGCCGGGAGTGCACAGAAAAAAGTGCTTTTGCCTAATGGGTGGACGTTAACGCCAGCGGGGACGCCAGTGACCTTGGGCGACCTACCACTAAATGCTGTGGTATCGAATGATGGAAGGTATGTGGCTGTGACGAATAATGGTGTGAGCACACAAAGCATACAACTGATAGATGCAAAGACGCATGTGGTGCTGTGTACAAAAGAAATAGATAAAAGCTGGCTGGGTCTAAAATTCGGCGCCGATAGTAAAAGCCTTTATGCATCGGGCGGCAATGATAACCGGATATTTAAGTACACTATAACTAAGAATAAACTGCTGCTTAGTGATAGTATAGTGCTGGGTGGGAAGTGGCCTGAAAAAATATCGCCTGCGGGATTAGATATTGACGATAAGGCGGGCAGGCTGTATGTGGTAACCAAAGAAAACAATTCGCTTTATGTTATTGATCTAAACACAAAGCGGGCGGCCAAGCCGCTTACACTGAGTGCGGAAGCGTATACTTGCGTACTATCGCCGGACCGCAGCCTGCTGTATATATCGATATGGGGTGGTGGAAAATTATTTGTTTTTGATACAAGGCAGGAGGTGGTAACAGACTCGATAAATGTGGGGCGTAACCCGAATGATATATGCGTGACAAAGAATGGTAAGTATGTGTTTGTAGCGAATTCGGTAGATAATACAGTGTCAGTGATAGACGCAACCAGCAGGAAAGTGGTAGAGACGCTGAATACGGCGCTATACCCGGATGCGCCAAGCGGGAGCACCACTAACAGTGTAGCATTGAGCGGGGATGACAAAACGCTGTATATAGCCAATGCAGATAATAACTGCCTGGCGGTATTTGATGTGAGCGAGCCGGGAGCAAGCAGATCGAAGGGATTTATACCGACAGGATGGTACCCGACCTGTGTAAGAACATTAGGGCATAGCCTGATAGTGCTGAATGGTAAGGGCAATATGTCACTACCCAATCCCAGGGGGCCACAACCGGTGAAGAAGGCTGGTGAGGCTAAGTATAAACAGGCAAACAAAAAAAGCGAGCAATATATTGGGAGCCTGTTCAAAGGAACAATGAGTATGATAGCTGTGCCGGATGACAAAACTCTGGGCAAATATTCGAAGGAAGTGTATGCCAATACGCCTTATACCAAGGCTAAAGAATTACAAACAAGTGGAGAGCCGGGCAACCCGGTGCCGATGAAGGCGGGTGAAACATCCGGGGTAATAAAGCATGTGTTTTATGTGATGAAGGAGAACAGAACTTATGACCAGGTGATGGGCGATGTGGCGAAAGGCAATGGGGATACGAGCCTGGTGCTGTTTGGTAAAAAGATAACACCCAACCAGCATGCGCTGGCAGAGCAGTTTGTGCTGCTGGATAATTTTTATGTTGATGCCGAAGTGAGCGCGGATGGGCACAACTGGAGCATGGCGGCATATGCCAATGATTATGTAGAGAAAACATGGCCTACTAATTACGGAGGCAGGGGCGGCACATATGACTATGCTGCGAATAAAAAAGTGGCGACGCCGAAAGATGGATTTTTGTGGGACTATGCATTGCGGGCGGGTATTTCGTTTAGAGACTATGGAGAGTTTACTGATGATGATGGGGTGGTATACTTAGCTGATCTGAAGAAACATATGTGTGCAGGATATCCGGGCTGGAACCTGCAAATAAGAGATATGTACCGTGAGCAAGTATGGGAAAGGGATTTTGATTCGCTGGTGGCGATAGATGCTGTGCCGCAGTTGAACATTGTTTATTTCCCGAGCGACCATACGGCAGGGCTTGGTAAAGACTCGAGGACGCCGTTTGCATTTGTAGCGGATAATGACCAGGCGGTGGGCATGTTTGTGGAGCATTTATCAAAGAGCCCGATATGGAAAAACAGTGTGGTATTTATACTGGAAGATGATGCGCAGAACGGCCCGGACCATGTGGATGCACACAGGAGCACTGCCTATATAGCAGGGCCATATGTGAAGCGGCAGTTTGTGGACCATAGTATGTATTCCACGAGTGGTATGCTGCGAACGATAGAACTGATATTAGGTATACCCCCGATGAGCCAGTATGATGCGGCGGCGATGCCGATGTTCAGGTGTTTTAAACCGGAGGCCGATACAAGAGGTTTTGAGCATTTACCTACGCAGGTAGACCTGGATGCTTTAAACCTGGCGGAAAATGAACTTTCGAAAGAAAGTGAGGGTTTTGACCTGTCGAAAGCAGATAAAGTGCCGGACAGGCAACTCAACGAGGTTTTATGGAAAAGCATAAAAGGAGATGACATAGCGCCCACCCCAAAGCGTGCCGCATTTGTGGCTACGAGAAAAGAGCAGGATGATAAGGATGATGATTAATTGGGTCATCATATACTATTGGAATGCAATAAATGAGTAAATACGCTGAAATATTTACTTTTGTGCGCATAATCAGGCGTACGCTGTCAAATATGCAAAACGCATAATTTGGGCTAAAGCCGATTATTTTATTATTCTGTCCCCGGACCTGAAGGCCGGGCAATTAACATTTTTGCGTTTAGGAATAGCTTGATAACAATGGTTTCTATCTAATATTTATAATTTAATGCTGATCCTGTACAATCTTTTTCTTTCTCTTTATTATTTGGTGATCAGGGTATATGCGCTGTTTAATGACAAGGCCAAGAAATGGATAACCGGCAGGCAAGACTGGGAGCGGCATATGAAAACAGTGCTGAAACCAGGCGAAAAGCGGACCTGGATACATTGCTCATCAATGGGGGAATTTGAGCAGGCTAAACCGTTGATAGAGGCATTGAGGGCAAAATATCCGGGGTATAAGATAGTAGTGACGTTTTTTTCGCCATCGGGCTATGAGGCTTGCAAGAATAATATACTCGCTGATTATGTATTTTATCTGCCACACGATAGTAAACGGAACGCCGAGCGGTTTTTAGCTGTTGTGGCACCGAGCCTGGCGATGTTTGTAAAGTATGAATTCTGGTATTATTATTTAACGCAGTTGAAAAAGCAACGGATACCTACACTGCTTGTTTCAGGGGCATTCAGGCCAGAGCAGCCTTTCTTTAAATGGTATGGGGGCATATTCAGGGAAATGCTGCATAGCTTTAATTTTTATTTTTTGCAGGATGAGCAGTCGGTAAAGATGCTGCACACGATAGGTATTAACGCAAACATACTGATCTCAGGAGATACGCGGTATGACAGGGTGGCTGAGATAGCTAAAAATGTAACGCCGATACCGGCAATCGAAAAATTTAAAGACGGCCATAAAATACTTATTGGTGGCAGCACCTGGCCGGGGGATGAAGATGTGTTGCGGGAGTGCTTTGCTATCATTCCGGATGACTGGAAGCTGATCATAGTGCCGCATGAAATAGGGGAGGGGCATATAAAGAAAGTGCAGCAGCTTTTTGACAATGAACCGGTATTGTTCACCGAGCTGGATGCTGAAAATACGGGTAGCGATAAGAAGGTGCTGATCGTGAATAATATGGGGATGCTATCGCGGTTGTTTGCTTATGCCGATATTGCGTTTATAGGTGGTGGGTTTCAGAAAGGAGGGATACACAATATACTGGAGCCGGCAGTATTTGGTGTGCCGGTAATATTTGGCCCGATATTTGAGAAGTTTGTGGAAGCAAAAATGCTTGCATCTTTAGATTATGTTTTCCCTGTAAATGATGCTGCCGGGTGCAGAGATATACTTAGTAAATTGATCACAAAAGAGCAATACCGGCTTACAACGGGTGTTACGCTCAAAGGGTTTATGAAAGAACATACGGGGGCGACAGCAATGATCATGGATGAGATAGAGCGGGGAGGATGGTTGAATTAAGGATAAATTAGATAAATGAGTTAACTTTGTAGTATGTCATTGCAATTTATTTCAGACGATTCCGGCAAGACAACTGCGGTTGTTATCCCGATACAGGAATGGGAAAGTATTTTACAAACTCATGCAGATTTGAAAAAACTAGCCGAAGCCAAAAAGGAAAAAAAGAAAAAGCCTTCTGACTTTAAGGGGATTTTTTCACACAAAGAAGGTCATGAGTTTCAAAAATATTTAACAAAAGCCCGCAAAGAATGGGACAGAAATTCTTATTAGATTCAAACACCATCATTGATTATGCTTCCCACCTGTTGCCAACTTCTGCAGCCGGCGCAATAGATGATATTATTAATGAATCGTTTATTATCTCAATAATTGTAAAAATTGAAGTGTTGGGGTATAATGGAGATGCAGAAAAAATGAGGAAATTAGAGCGCTTTCTTGAATTAGCAGATATTATCCCACTAGATGATGAAATTGCTGACAAAACAATTGCTCTTAGAAAAAAGCATAAGAAGTTATCGCTGGGTGATGCAATCATAGCCGCAACAGCATCGGTTTATGGCTTTGCAATTGTAACCAGGAATATTCATGATTTTAATAACATCTCTAAGTTAAAACTTATAAATCCATACGATTTGTAATAAATCCTTTATGAAGGCTTTTAACTTTTGACTTAACCCATAAACGGTACTTTTACAAACTTAAAATTCTAATAAAATGCCAGGAACAGAACTTTTTGGACAAGAAGAACGCAAAGAAATAAATGATGTATTGGAAACAGGAATGTTATTCCGGTATAATCACGACCAGCAGCGTAACGGGATATGGAAAGCCCGCGATTTTGAAGCGGAGGTGCGGAAAATAACGGGAGCGAAATATGCGCATGCTGTATCGAATGGTTCGGCTGCGATTGCTATCGCCATGGCAGCATCCGGGATAGGAGCGGGGGATGAAGTGATAGTGCCTCCATTTACTTTTATAGCGAGTGTGGAAGCTGTTTTGTTTATTGGGGCGATACCTGTGTTTGCGGAGATAGATGAAACGCTATGCCTGAGTGCGGAAGGGATAAAGAAAGCGGTGACGCCAAGGACAAAAGGTATTTGCCTGGTGCATATGTGCGGCACTATGGCTGATATGGATGGTATAATGGCCGTGGCAAAAGAACATAACCTGATACTGGTGGAAGATGCAGGGCAGGCTTTCGGGGCTTCTTATAAGGGGACTTCTGTGGGGTTGTTCGGAAAGGCGGGGAGTTTTTCGTTCGACTTTTTTAAGATAGCTACGGCGGGTGAGGGTGGAATATTTATTACGAATGACGAAGAGACTTATAAACTGGCCGATGCGTATTCAGATCACGGGCATAACCACGTGGGCAATAATCGCGGCATGGAACAGCACCCTGTGCTAGGTTTTAATTACAGGATCAGCGAACTGCATGCAGCAGTGGGGTTGGCGCAGACACGCAAAGTGCCGCAGATACGAGAGACCAACAGGAAGTATAAAAAAATGCTGGTTGATATACTTTCCAAAACAGACGGTATTTCATTTTCGAGATTAGCAGACCCGGCGGGTGATTCTGCAACGTTTTTGAATATGATGCTGCCTGATGCAGAGAGTGCAAAACGGACAGTGGATGAGCTGAACAAAGCGGGTATAGGCGGATTTAACTATTGGTATACCAATATGTATCACTTCATCAACCAGTGGGACCATCTGAAGAAGATGAGTACTGTTTCGCCATTGACTGCACAGGTAGTGGGTATGCCACAGGATTATGCCAACCTTGATTTGCCAAAATCGCAAGAAGTAGTGGGGCGGCTTGTTTCGTTTGTGATAAGGTGCACATGGACTGAGGATGAGGTGAAGAACCTGGCAAATAATATTGCTGCCTGCGCAAGAAAAGCAATGATGGTGGCTACCGTTTAATACTGTTATAAATGATCATGCACAAGAATTTTAAGAATATAGATAAGGTTGTTTTCGGACGGGGAAGCTTTGCCAATATGGAAGGCATACTGGCTGAAAGACGTAACGATAACGACAAGTTCTTCCTTTTTGTAGTAGACAATTATTTTAAAGGAAAAGAATTGGAGCGGCGCCTTCCTGCATCAAGTGCAGATGTGGTGCGCTTTATAGATGTGGACCCTCATGAGCCTACGACAGAACAGATAGATACACTTCGGGACGAGGTGCTGGCATCCAGGGGATTGCCAGCGGGTGTGATAGGTATTGGCGGTGGTAGTATTATGGATATTGCAAAGGCGGTTTCGCTGATGTTTACTAATGAGGGCTCTTCTGTTTTATACCAGGGTTTAAACCTTATTAAAAAGCCGGGGATATATCATCTTGGAGTGCCTACGATTTCCGGAACAGGGGCTGAAGTGTCTATGACTGCAGTACTTACCGGGCCTGTGAAAAAACTTGGGCTGAAATGTGACTGGACGGTATTTAACCAGGTGATACTGGACCCGGAGCTTATTGCTTCGGTGCCGGTGGATAAGTGGCTGTATACGGGAATGGATACTTACATTCATTGTATAGAATCAGAAAACGGGACATTGAATAATGCTTATAGCCATGCTTATGCAGAGCAGTCGCTGAAGTTGTGCAGGGAAATATACCTGGGTGAAAATTCGGGACAGACTCCTGATAATGACGATAAGCTGATGGTGGCGTCTATGATGGGTGGGTTAAGCCTTACTTATTCGGAGGTAGGTGTGTGCCATGCGTTATCGTATGGGTTATCTAAGATATTGGGAGAGAAACATTGTTATGCGAATTGCCTGGCGTTCCAGCATTTGGAAGATTATTATGGAGAAGGTGTAGCGGAACTGAAGCAAATGCTTAAAACTCACAAGGTAGAGCTGCCGCAGGGATTGAGCAAAAACTGGAGTGATGAAACTATTACTGCTATGGCGGAGGTGGCCTACAACCTGCCGCATATGTGGAACCATGCGATAGGTGCTGATTGGAAAGAAAAAATAACAATAGATACTATTAAGGAGTTGTATAAAAGAATGTAGGTGCAATGGATTGCCCGAATTAAAATTAAATTATGAGTAGTAAAAAAATAAAAGTCGGTAATATAAATTGTGGTGCAGATGAGTTGTTCCTGATATCCGGCCCTTGTGTGATAGAGGAAGAAAGTATTATGATGAAGACAGCTGAAAAGCTGAAGGAAGTGGGTGCCAAGCTCAATATCCCGATCATTTACAAATCGTCTTTCCTGAAAGATAACCGTAGCAGCCTGAAATATTATGACGGGCCGGGGCTGGATAAAGGGTTGAAGATTCTTGCTAAAGTAAAAGAGCAGTTTGGGTTTACATTGCTTACGGATATCCATTATCCTGACCATGCTGCCCCGGTGGGGGAAGTGTGTGATATATTGCAGATCCCTGCGTATCTATGTATGCAGTCGGGCCTGATGGTGGCTGCGGCGAAAACCGGGAAAGTGATCAATATTAAACATGGCCAATTCCTCGCGCCTGAAAATATGAAGCACCCTGTGAGTAAATGTGTGGAAGCGGGTAATGACCAGATCATACTCACTGAGCGCGGCTATACTATGGGCTATAATGACCTCGTGGTTGACCCGAGGAGTTTTTACCATTTAGCTCAATTGGGTTATCCTGTGGTATTCGATATTACACATTCTATACGCAAGTATGGGATACCCAGTGCAGATGCTAAGGGTGGGGCAAGAGAATTTTTGCCGGTGCTTAGTTATGCAGGTGTGGCTGCGGGTGTAGATGGTATATTTATAGAAACACATCCTGAGCCGGAGAAAGCGCTTTGCGATGCGGCCAGCCAGTTGAGTGTATATAAGCTCGAGGAGTTCTTAAAACCGCTTATTGAACTACATGCGATCGAGGTGAAATACAGATGAAAATGAGATTTTTTGTTTGTACGTATAGAATTTATAACTTTGTCGTATAAAAGGATGGGCAATGGACGCTAAAGTAACATTAAGCTTTGATGCCAATATAATTGACAAGGCAAAGCAGTACGCAGAAAACCAAGGAATAAGCCTGAGCAGGCTAACAGAAATATTATTGCGCAAAGCGACTGCGGGAGGTTACAGTAACATTGAAGATATACCGGTGGCTGATTGGGTAACAACAGTATCGGAGGGCGAAGCGGAATACATCACTCCGCGTAAACGCAAAAATGTTAAGGACGAATTTCATAATAGAAAGAAATGAGATTCTTCCTGGATGCAAATATTCTGGTTTCTGTTCTTAATAAGGAGTATCCGTCCTATATTTATACCTCAAGGGTGCTAAGTTTGGCCGGAGAAAAAAATACTACGCTTGTAACTACGAGCATTTGCGTCGCCATTGCGTATTATTTTGCAGAAAAGAAACACGGGCAGGTTAAAGCAAAGGAGAAGATAAGTTTGTTATTAGAGCACCTGGATATTGCAGATTGTGGGCATAAGGAAGCTGTTGCTGCGATAGGAAATAAAAAGGTTCATGATTTTGAGGATGGACTTCAGTATTACGCAGCTTTACATTCTAAGTGTACTTGTATCGTGAGTAATGATCTGGATGATTTTTACTTTTCGGATATACAAGTATTGGACCCGGAAAGATTTTTTAATAAATACGTGCAATAAATTTTAAAATAAACAATAATAGAGCATGGAATTATATCTCGATTCAGCCAACCTCAAAGAGATTGAAGAAGGCTTCAAATTAGGCTTTTTGGATGGGCTGACGACCACACCAACCTTTATGCAGCGCGAAGGCATAACCGATATAGACAACACAATTGTGAAGCTGTCTAAGATGGTGCCTGTATTGCAGATCGAAGCATTGGGAAACACTGCGGAAGATGTGGTCAAAGAAGCTCGTAGGCAGTTGGATCTTGGTCTTGACCCGACACGTACGGTTTTTAAGATACCTGTATCGCTGGAAGGTGTGCGTGCGTGCAAATTGCTGCGCAACGAAGGCCTGCTGGTGAATGTGCATCTTGTATATACATTACAGCAAGCTTATATGGCTATGCATGCAGGAGCGAGTTATGTTTGTCCACTTGTGGGGCGCTTGCAGGACCAGGGGCACGATGCACTGGCGCTTGTAGAGCAATGTGTAATAGCTGTGGACCGCTATGGATATAATACCAAGATCATGTTTAGCTCTGTGCGTAACTCAGAGCATGTGCGCAATGCGATAAACATTGGCGTGCATACTATAACTGTGCCTTTGAAGATATTAAAAGGGCTTACTGATAATAACTTTACGACAATAGGTACAGAGCAGTTTCTTAGTGATACCAGGTTAATGACGGTAAGGGTAAAAGAAGCGATAAATGCAATTAATCCGCTCGTTAATGCAGACACCAACTTAAAAGATGCGATCGTGAAAATGACCGAATTTGGCTTTGGCTGTATTACGGTAGTCAATAGCGATGGAAGCCTTAAGGGCGTGTTTACCGATGGCGATCTGAGGCGTTTGCTTCAAAAAGACGGAGAGCATATTTTAGGTAAGAAAATAGGTGACCTTGAGTATAAATCCCCGATAAGCATTGATGCCAATGCCTTGTTGAATGAAGCGGAAAGCATCTTTAAAAAGATGAACGTGGATACCATCCTCGTACTGGAAAATGGCAAGCCTTTTGGTATGCTGGATATCCAGGACCTGAAAAAATATTAATTGTACTCAGTAACAAATTTTCAATGACTGCTACTGACCTACGGCAAATACAAAGCTTTTTCAAGGGCGACTTTATTGTGGAGCCTGCTGCTATTTATGATAAGCTGGTGAGGGTAAAGGCTTATGTATTTGACTGGGATGGTGTTTTTAACAGTGGTGAAAAAAACGAGAGTGGGTGTAGCTCATTTAATGAAGTGGACTCTATGGGTATCAATATGCTGCGCTTCAATCATTTTCTTCGCAGCGGCCACAACCCAATAGTTGCAGTAATTTCAGGAGAAAAGAACTGCACAGCTTTTAAGTTGGCGCAAAGAGAGCACTTTCATGCAGTTTATTATAAAATAGGGAATAAAAAGGAGGCATTAACTCATTTTTGTCGCCTTCATAATCTGCAGCTGGATGAAGTTGCATTCTTCTTTGATGATGTATTGGACCTTTCGGTATCGATGATATGCGGGCTTCGTGTGATGGTAGGTAAGGATTGCAATCCGCTGTTTAAAAAGCTGGTTAAGGAAAAACAATTTGCCGATTATATCACCCACAATGATGGGGGTGATAATTCGTTGCGGGAGGCGGTGGAGCTGTTGATGGGGTTGAGTGGACGATATGATGACACTATAATGCAGCGGGTAGCATTCTCAGAAGATTATAGCAGATACCTGGCCGGGCGTAATGCTGCAGAAACTATTCATTTTACTTCTACTGAGCCTAATATTATAGAACGATCCCAACAATGATAGCAGGTATTATTCCCGCACGATATGCATCTACCCGTTTCCCGGGTAAGCCGTTGCTTGACATTCATGGCAAAAGCATGATACAGCATGTATATGAGCAATCAGCAAAGAGTGCTTCACTTCATAAATTGGTGGTGGCAACCGATGATAGCAGGATATTTGAACATGTTCAGTCATTTGGTGGGGAAGTATTGATGACCGGGGCCGACCATGCAAATGGCACAGACCGCTGTTGGGATGCTTTGCAGCAACTAGGCACTGACTATCAATATGTGATCAATATACAGGGCGATGAGCCGTTTATTGATCCCCGTCAAATAGATGAACTTGCGGCGGTGCTGCAAGACGGGATGGTGGAGCTGGCTACACAAATGATACCCGTAAGTACCCACGAAGAATTGTTTGATCGGGGCGAGGTTAAAATTGTGCTGAATGATAAAATGGAGGCGCTGTATTTCAGCCGTATGGTGATACCGTTTATAAAAGGCAAAGATGAAAAGGAGTGGCACCTGCATTTCAACTATCACCGCCATGTGGGCATGTATGCATACCGCAGAGATGTGCTGGAGGAGATATCTAAGATACCGGTTTCTTCGCTGGAGCAGGCAGAGTCGCTGGAGCAGTTGAGGTGGCTGGAGCATGGCTTCAGGATAAAATGTGTGCCTACTGCTTTTGAAAGCCATTGCATAGATACTCCCGAAGATGTGGGGAAAGTGATGCGGCGGATGGGCAAACTATAGGCACCTACGTAATAGTCAGTTATGGATACACTTACTCATATTGTTTTGGGTGCCTGCATAGGCGAGGCAATTGCCGGGAAACAATTGGGTAAGAAGGCCATTGTGCTGGGAGCTATAGCACAAAACATTCCCGATATAGATTTTGTGGCATCTTTTTGGCTGCCCACTGCAAGCGATGTGCTGGCCCACAGGGGATTTACTCATTCACTATTGTTTGCTGTTTTAGTAACTCCTTTGCTGGCATATTGCTCTGCGCGTTTATTCCGAAAGGATGGGCTGAGTATTGGCAAGTGGTCGTTATTTTGGGGATTGCAAATTTTTGTTCACATATTTATTGATGCTTTTAATGTTTATGGCACGGGATGGTTTGAGCCGTTCAGTCATTATCGTGTGTCGTTTAATACGATGTTTGTAGCTGACCCCCTATTTAGTATATGGCCGGCAATAGTGATGGTGCTATTGCTGCTGACGAAAAGGGGTGATGGCCGGCGGATGTTATGGGTGAAGGTTGGATTAGGGATGAGTGCGTTGTATTTGATCGCCGGTATTGTCTTTAAATTGTCCATTGACCGGTGTCTTGAAAATAATCTCGGGAGAAAGGGAATTCCAACAACGGAATATTTTACTACACCTACTCCGCTTAACAATTTGCTATGGTATATTGTCGCAAAAAATGATTCGGGATATTATATAGGCTACAGGTCTGTTTTAGACAAGAAGGGTGATATTGATATGCACTTTATGCGTAGAAACGATTCTTTGCTGAAAGCCGATGGTAGCCGTGACGATATTGATAAGCTGTTGCGTTTTTCTCAAGGATATTATGCCGCGGAGAGTTGGCACGATACGCTAGTATTTGATGATCTCCGTTTTGGAGAAATGTATGGCTGGGGCAATACGCAACGGCCATTTGTGTTTCACTATTTTCTGCAATATCCGGACGATAATAAAGTGATCGTGCAAAGGGGGCGTTTTGCAGGGTGGAATAAAGAGGTGCTATCCTCATTTTTGAATCGGATAAAAGGGATATGATTTATATCGGTCCAAGCTAGTTTTTCTCGCGTTTTTGTGTGAAGTAAAAGGTGAATAGGTAGAAGATTATGTGAACAGTGCGATAGGATAAGTAATAATAAAAAAGTTTCAAATAATTGTTGGTCGTGGCAAATTCGGCAGGGGTGATCCGGATACAATCTTCGTTAATTATTGCCTGAAATTTATTGTTCATTTCGGTGGCTATCATGGTGTCGTTTATATCGAGGTTTAATTCTACACTGGCGAATGCGCTAATATTATTTACGTTATACGAGCCGAGAGTGACCCACTCATTATCGCGTTGGGCGGTTTTTCCATGGAGTACATTTTTCTGATATTCATATACCTCAATATTATTTCTGAATAACCAACGGTACAAATATCTTTCAGAATATTTTGCGAAAGGTACGTCTGCTTTTGCTGTAAGGATGAGTTGGATTTTTACCCCCCGGCGCGTGGCAGCAGCTATGCGATTGAGCAATTTTTGGGGTGGCCAGAAATAGCTGGTCATAATGGTGGCATGCGTATGTGCTTTATTAAATAGCTCACGATAGCTGCGGGTAATTTGTGTATGGCTATACACCCAATCATTCCTCCTTATGCGTACCATACAGTTTTCCTCAGGCAATAGCGGCTGTGCTGCACTGAAACCTATCCCGCATTTTTTGCGGCGGGGAGACCTGTTCCAGATGTGTATACATATGTTATTGAGTTGTGCGGCTACCTCGCCCTCGTCATAAATGGCCCAATCCAGCCATGCTTTGGTATCCCCAATATCATTGTAGCGGTTACTGACATTAATACCTGCCACCATACATATAGATGCGTCAGCAACAAGGACTTTGTGGTGCAGGCGCCGACCGAGATAGAATAGATTAGCCAGCACCAAAGGCCTGAAAAAATCAAAGTGGATACCTGCCTCTTTGAGGCGACTAATAAATGCAACAGAAAGGTTTTTAGAAGCGTAACCATCGATGAGCATGTGGACGATTACATTTCTTTTAGCCGCCCTTATGAGCGCTTCGGCAACACGTGTGCCGGTTTCATCGTCATCGAATATGTATGTTTGGAGGTGAATGGAGTGCTTTGCATTGTCAGCGATATCTGCTATGGCATTGAAAAAATCTGCACCGCCGCGCACAATTTTTACTTTATTATGAATAGTATATTCGTTTGTCTTCTGTAGTTTTCCCTTTTTATTATTTTTTACTTCTTCCATGTTGCTGGAATGTTTATTGCATTTCTTGCCTTAAGTAAATGTACTTTATTATCGAATATGGCCATTGAAATTTGCCACTGGTTTATATAAATTACTTTTCATATTATCATAATTGTGTAATTGGATATGAAGGCTAAAAAGGGATAGCGTTACTGCACAGTTGTAACAAGAGAGTTGTTTATTTATAATAAGGATGTTTAGAAAATACTAATTCTCAATATTATTTAGATAGCATATCCAAATATTTATTATTTTGGCTAATAGGTGCTATTTAATTAGCTTGAAATTATAGATGAAACGCCTGCTTATAATATTACTCTTGTCCCCGGTTTTGTTACTTGCGCAAAAGCAGGGGCAGGATGCAATTGACTCCATGCTAAAAAGGCTGCCGGCGGCAAAGGAAGATACAGATAAAGTGAAGTTACTCAACTCTTTGTCATTTACTTCCAGTTATACAAACCCGGATGAAGGAATAAAGTACGGCCAGCAAGCTTTAGAACTGGCTTCAAAACTTGGTTGGGGGCCCGGGATCGGAAGGGCTAATAATTGCCTGGGTATTAACTATTATGACAAGTCGGACAATGTGCAAGCCCTATCCTATCTTTCAAAATCCATTAGCGTATATGAAGGAATAGACAATCAAAAAATGATAGCCGGGGTTTTAAACAATATGGGCGGCATTTATGCCGATCAATGCAATTATACTAAAGCCCTTGAATGTTTATTCGAAGCACTGAAAATAGCTGAGGAAGCCAGGGATAAAGTTACTACCAAAAACAGCCTGAGCATTTTAGGCAATTTATATTTCCAGGAAAGTGATTTTCCACTGGCATTGGAATACTATTTCAGAGCATTAAAAATTTCTGAAGAGTTAGGCGATAAAGATGGTATTGCTGCAAACCTGGATGGCATAGGTAATGTATATGAAAGCCAAAAAAATTTTTCCAAAGCATTTGAATATTATAATAAAGACCTGAAAATAGTAGAAGAAACAGGTAACAAAATGGCTATTGCGGATGTGAATACCAACATCGGTTGCAATTATGATGCGCAAAATGATCATAAAAAAGCGCTGAAGTATTTTTTCAATGCCCTGAAAATAAACCAGGAAATAGGGCAGAAAAGGAGTTATGCGATCGTGTCCATGAACATTGGAAACTGTTATGCAGGTTTAAAAAATTATCCGCTTGCGATTGCATATATGGAAAGTGCTTTGAAGATGGCAAGAGATATCCATGATGAATATGTTGAAGTGCAGGACATGCTGGCTATCTGTGATGCATACCTGGGTATAGTAAAAGAACCTGATACACTCCAACAGGCAAAAATGAATGAGGATGAACCAGCGGAGGTAAATGTGCCTGTTGCTATAATACCGAAGGGAAAACACGCGTTGTTGCGTGTAGCAACTGACCAACTGCAAGACTGCCTTATCATAGCTAAAGAAATACACGCCCCAGATATAATACAGGCCTGTTATGAACATCTTGCAGAGGTCAGCAAACTAAGCGGCAATTATAAACAGGCTATGGAATATGCCGATAACGGCAGGGCTATAAAAGATTCTCTTTTCTCATCAAGTGACAAAATAAAGATCACCAACCTTGAAACAAAACGGGCACTCGACCTGAAAGAAAAACAGATAGAACTGGATAAGCTTGACCTGGCTAAAAAACATAATGAGCGTTTTTTCTACATCACAGCTATAATACTTCTTATTGCAATAGGGCTACTGTTTATAAACAGGCAATATTTGAAAAATAGAAAAGCGGAAGCTGAAAAGAAAAACGCCGAACTATGGCGGGTTGTTGCAGAAAAAGACAAAGACCATGCAACTCATTTACTAAATGAAAGGATCAAAGAACTGGCGACTATATACATGGCCAATAATATCCTTCTGGATGAAAATAAAAGTATTGCCGGTGTTTTTAATGAGATAGTAAATTTGTTGCCATCGGGGTGGCAATATCCTGATGTGTGTGCAGGTAGGATAGTATTTGAGGGCAAAGAATACACAACATCAAATTATGTCCCTTCTTCCTTTAAGCAGGAGGCGCCAATAAAAACACAAGACGGAAGAGCAGGTTTTATTGAAGTGGTCTATACTAAAGAAATGCCCAATGAAACCGAAGGACCGTTCCTGAAAGAAGAGCGTGACCTGATCAATGCACTGGCAGATATTATTGAGGTATACTTCAATAAAAAATCAAATCAGGATGCTCTCGCAAAGTCAGAGGCCAACTTCAGGAGTTCGTTTGAGCATGCTGCAATTGGTATGGCGCTTGTAGCCGCGGACGGAACGTTTATGAAAGTAAATAATGCACTTTGCAATATGCTGGGTTATACGGAGAAAGAACTTTTGTCGCTCATATTTCCAAAGATCACCCATCCGGAACACGTGAATGCCGATGTGGAAAATATAAGACAGATATTAGCAGGTGAGAAAGACTATTATAGAACTGAAAAGAGGTACATACATAAAAACGGTTCGGTGATCTGGGCAAATCTGAATACAGCGATTATAAGAGATAGCAGTTCACAGCCATTGTACTTTGTGTCGCAAATAGAAAATATCACCGAAAGAAAGGAATCGCAGCAGAAATTCCAGGACCTGGTGGAGAAATCCCTTGTAGGTGTGTACATTATCCAGAATGGCAGGTATGTGTACGTCAATCCGCGTATTATTGAGACATCAGGCTACACTGAGGAAGAACTTTTATCTGTTCCTATTGGCAAGTCTGTACATAAAGATGACATTGAGGCTGTTCAGAAAAACATAGAGGCAAGGCTTGATGGCAAACTTGATGAGGCAAGATATGAAGTAAGGGCATTTAAAAAGAGTGGTGAAGTTATGTGGCTGGAGATGTTTGGTACTACAACGTTATATCGCGGCGCACCTGCCATCATCGGCACGATGGTAGATATCACGGAGCAAAAAAGATCGCAGGAACTCATAAGAAAAAGCCAGGCGGAGCTATCTGCTTTCTTTGATAATGTGGAAGGTTCTGCTTGCCTGATCGATGCTAATAAGCGATACCTTATCTTCAACAGGTCGTTCATCGAGGAACATAAGCGTCTTACCGGCAAAGACCCTATGCCCGGAATGGAGATATATGAGTTCTTCCCTCCAGAAGTAAAAGCCGAACGCCATGCAATGCTCGACGAAGTACTGAAAGGAAATAAACAGGCGCTCGAAGTTGACTACATGCGGGACGGCAGGCGTATCTTTTATCGCACCACCTTCAATCCTGTCATTTCAGATGGCAAGGTCATTGGTATTTCCACATACTCCATAGACCTTTCCGAAATAAAGAATGCCGAGCTGGAGATATTGCGCCTTAACCGCCTTTACCAGTTCATCAGCCAGATCAATGAATCGATGCTTAAGCTGGAGAACAGAGAACAGATATACGCTGATGCATGCCGCATAGCCGTAGAAGTAGGCAAATTTCAAATGGCATGGATTGGCACATATGATAAACAAGAAGATAGAACTACGCCCATTGCCTGGGCAGGTGTTGAAGATGGCTTTTTTGATGCGATCGATATTGCAGGTATGAAGGTGTCCGAATCGGTAATTCCGTCGGCACGGGCCATACTTGCAAAGACCCATTTCTATTACAACGATATTGCTACCGACCCGGAAATACCACCACATGTAAAAGCTGAAATGCTCAAGCGCAATTATTTGTCAGGGGTTTCATTCCCCATCTTTGTAAATGATGAAATAGTAGCCGCGCTTGTCCTCCTCATGTCGGAGCCATTTTTCTTTAATGATGAAGAGGTTCAGCTGCTTCGCGAGGTAACCGATAACATTACTTATGCACTGGATAAGATTCGTATCAGGGAGCTTCATGATAAGTCTGAGGCCAATCTTAAATCTATTTTCGACACCACACACGTATCTTACTTACTCCTTGATTCAAACTTTATGGTGCTGGCTTATAATCAACACATAATGACGTGGTATAGTAAGTTCACCGGGGTCGATTTACGAGTTGGAGATAGCTTTATAGATCAGGCACGACCGGAGCGGCGAGAAAGTATAAAGAAAATTTATAGCGATGTTATTGCAAACTCAGCCGCTGTCGAATACGAAACCATCTATACAAAAGGGAAAGAAACCATGTATGTTATGGTTACGGTTTCGCCCATCATTACTAATGCTCAAACAATTGGTATTTGCATTACAGGGCTTGACATCACGAACCGGAAGCTCATTGAAATAGAACGGCAAAAAATGATCACGGATCTGCTGCAAAGAAACAGGGATCTTGAACAGTTTTCTCATATTGTGTCTCATAATGTGAGGGGCCCACTAGCTACAATTTTAGGCCTTAATATCATGTTAAATGACGAACAAAATCCCAAAGAACAGGAATTTATACTTGAGGGCATAAGAACATCTTCTGAAAAACTTGACTCAGTTGTAAAAGATTTGAATGAGATACTCCAGGTAAGAAGAGAGTTATCTGAATCACGAAGTAAAGTGAATCTTGCGGAAGTTGTATCAGAGATCAAAGGAAGTATATCAGTGCTTATGAAAGAAAGTAACACAGAAATTGATTGTGACTTTACTGCTGTCAGTGAGATACTAACGGTTCGTTCGTACATGAATAGTATTTTCTTTAACCTTATTACAAATAGTATTAAATATGCGGAACCCGGTAAAGCCCCGGAAATTAAAATATGGACTGAGCGCGCAAATGGAACAATCATCATCTATTTTAAAGATAATGGTATTGGGATTGACCTCGATAAATACAGAGACCGCATCTTTATGCTTTACAACAGATTTAATTACAATGTAGAAGGTAAGGGGGTTGGGCTATTTATGACAAAAACACAAGTAGAGGTGTTAAATGGAACTATAGAAATTGATAGTGAACCGGGACTTGGAACTACATTTAAAATTGTGTTTCCTGTATAATTGTTTTTTATTCATTGCCTATGATAAGTAGCCAGCTAAAAGAGGCTACCGCCACGGCGGATATGAATCCTGTGCTCTAAGTGAATACTTTTATCCATTCATTGAGATTTGTTTTCACCCAATCTCTCCCGACCCCTGATTTCAGCTGTTTTTCCCTATTAATAGCTTCAGCTTTTTCTTCAAATATCTCAGAGTGAATTAGTACCCATGGGCGATAGTTTTTTGTCCAGTCGGTGTTGTTGAATTTATTATGTGAATAGAATCGTTGAATCAGGTCGGAAGTATACTCTGTATAAGTTTTGCCATGGGCTAAAGAATAGAGAATATATACAGAGTACATGCAACGGCGTATTCACAAAAAAGGCCTCCCTTTCGGGAAGCCTTAGTAGCGAGGAGGAGACTTGAACTCCCGACCTCAGGGTTATGAATCCTGTGCTCTAACCACCTGAGCTACCTCGCCAAACAAATAATTTAAGAACTATACTAAACTAACCTATTGAGGAGACTTGTACTCCCGTCCGCCGCGGCGGATATGAATCCTGTGCTCTAATCACCTGAGCTATCTCGCCAAACAAATAAATTTAAGAACTATACTAAACTAACCTATTGAGGAGACTTGTACTCCCGTCCGCCGCGGCGGATATGAATCCTGTGCTCTAACCACCTGAGCTACCTCGCCAAACAAATAAATTTAAGAACTATACTAAA
>Ga0302185_10000980_pt1 | contig 20797 bp, 11 predicted proteins | sample II_Bog_E1_1_FD_200231 | JGI IMG/M metagenome (GOLD analysis project Ga0302185, IMG submission 200231) | Peat permafrost microbial communities from Stordalen Mire near Abisko, Sweden - II_Bog_E1_2 | ecosystem: Environmental > Terrestrial > Soil > Wetlands > Peat | place: Sweden: Abisko... | reverse complement strand
TATGACGACTTGGATAAGAGCCCAAATACTGTATTCAGCATGTGAGCCTCCACAATCACACATAGTTCAGCTCTTCCAGGAAATTTAATTCTTCTCCTCCATTTTATAATCTATTCAAATTCATATAATTTGATATGTTGTCCTACGTTTCAAGAAAGATCTTTTCATTTAAATCAAATTCCATGAATGAAAATCACGAAAAGGTTGCCTTTAATTTTCAAATTTTATTGCTGTATTAAACTTCATAGTTTACATGATAAATAAAGCAGCTGATAAATAAAGTTAATTTTATTAACTGTCTCCTAATTCATCCTTGCCTGCAACTCAGCAAATACAAGACAAGTAAGTAGTCCAAATGAGTTGTAATATCAGATTCGATCCTTTTTTGTTGTTCAAAGTATATTATTTATTTATAATGATGCCCCACTAACAACGAGAACTTAAATACCTCAAATACTTGAAATATCTCAACATTAAACCTTCCGCCCAACAGCTCAACGCATTTAAAACCGCTTCCGATAATGAAAAGGTAATCTTTTTAACATATAGATCAAATCTTCTCTATCGAACCCCTTCGCCACGCACCCCTTCCCCCCCATAAAAATATATCAACTTTCATAAATTTTAATAATCATGGCCAAACAAACCAATTAACTGCACTGTAACAATTTTAGTTTGGAAAAACTGTCAAGTTTTGTGAAAGATTATTACAAGCCGCTGTTAGATTTACTAAAGTAAAAAGAACCTAGCTGCGGATACTTTTGCTTTAGCCTGTTACGATTTTTATAAGAAACATCTAAATTTGCATAAATCTAAACTGAAGCAAATCTTAGGGCTTTCAGCACTCTTATTGAATTTTTAACTGAGCTTACATAGAGTAAACTTATCAAATATAATAACACTTCTTTAAGTAGAGCAGCTCGATAAGGCTAAAAACCAATTAAAATGCTCTTTCAAGCATTATTGGTTATTGCCTCAATCCAATATGTAAGATAGGCTCAGTAGTAGGAATACTATCATAATAGATACGTTGAAAAGGCCATTACAATTTGTTGTATATTGGTTCAACTGCCTTAGAACGACAATTAGTCCCCCTTAATTCGAGATTTATTGACCATTACTTCTCATCTATATGTTTTTAACGGAAGTAAGCTTCGCCCAATAAAAATGGTGGAGTTCAGTTTCCGCTAACATCAAGGAACGGCTCTTACAGAAGATCCTCCAAAATAGGATTTGGAGCGTATTCCGACTAGATTTATACAAAGTTTAAGAGGCTACATAAAGCGGGATGCCCTCTATCAAACGCAATTTCTCTTAATGCTGCGTAATCTCCTCTCCTTACAAATCGGAGGAATAAGTGTGATCAATCTTTTCCAAGTGCTTACTCTGATCATACAAGAAAAGCACGAAAAAGATAATCAATCGCTACAACAGCTAAAACAACAGGTCTACGAGCTAATACTCGAGACTTAAACTAAAAAAATTAGTGCAACTGTTGATCAGATTTTTATTTTGCTCCTGAATTCTGAGGCAGATTTACTTGAAGAAAACACTCAAATCTATAATATTCGAATGGCAGAAAATGGCGACGATAAACGTAAAATAAATTTTGTTGAGGCTTATTACGGTCATGCCAGGCAAACTTGCTTACTTTCAACCACTATCAATTTCATATTCTAAGCTTACCTCAATTATGGACTGAACCTATTAGAATTTAACCTATTCGTGAAGAGCTAGGTCCAGAAGCTTTAATCAAAATGTATCTTAAAGCTACATTAGCATATTGGAAGGACATCTATCCAGCAGCATCTTCAAATTTTATCAATCATACTTGAAAGCCGAAGAGATCAAGCCTTTGAGCAATCGAACTATCTCCATTTTACTCATCCCTTCATGCAGTAAGATTGGTTGGTAGCCGCAAATGGAAGTGCTGAGGTTTTTTAAACCTACTTGAGGCTAATTGTTGATTTTGTATGCGATAGAACTCTTGATACGAGGCCAGCCTTGATAAACATGAGTTCATGCATCATTAAAGTAAGAATGAATTAACCTAGCTAGATTCAAGGCCAGCTCTTTACCCCCGGGCAGGATTATTATCGATTATTGAATAGAGTTGCAAACAAGGAAGGACTAATCTTCTATGAGCCTACCTTCCGCTATATGGTGCTGGGGCAGTCTCTATTTGGAAATATACTGTCTGTTGACTCTCTCTAATATTTTCAAGTAAATTTTGGTAAGATATTTAACAAGGTTGACTTTCTGACTTTCTTGGAATATTTAGTAACCCTTCTAAAGAACAAAATGACAGTTTTACTTTATCTCCAAGCTCTGATTTAATTTTAACTGTCAGATAGAGAATCTTTCTACTCGAGTCGACTGTACGAACTGTCGTTTCTTTCTCGCCTGGTTGAAGAAAGCGCATATTTTAGGCTGAAAACATACAGTATTGAGGCAGTTGTGCTCCTTTACCAACTTTCTCTTATGATCTACGACCGCGACTAAAAACATGGGAATATTTTCGAAACAGATGCCATTATAATTATGAAGGCTTGGAGTGGTTTGATTAATTAGGCTGACTGTAAAAGCATCTGCTACTTATTTTGTTTCCGCTAACTTAAGAAAATCTATCCTTTTATTAGAGAAAGAGAAATGAAAGATCCAAGACAACGCTTGAATCGAATCTGGGGCGTGGTGGGCAATCTATTGAGCCATGATGTGCAACCTAATGTATATATGACAGCCTCTGGTACCAAGCTGATGGTGGAGTGGCGATAGGATTGCAGGATGAAAAAAGGATTGCAAATGAAAGGTACTTTCTTACGAAATCATAACATGAAGCTCTACTTGCAAATAATAATAATCACCACTTCTAAAGAGTATTAAGTGTTTGTGAATAACGATAAACTAAAAATAATAAGTCGAATAACAGAGGAAGATGAATAAACAGGGAAGGAAATTAAATAAATCACCGTCAAATAACTTAGGAAAAATCCATAGCAAGTCAAACTGTCCATTGAACTTGACTCTACTTTCAAACAGAAAACGGGATTTACTCTCATGTTGATGGATCATAGCATGGAAGTTCCACAACTCGAGGGGCACCTTCTCTCATGTGAGATCATCTGCAAATCTGACGCACTTCTTTACGATTTAACAATCAAGGATCCTATTAATAAAAAAGATATAGCTGAGATTGGCAAGCATATCAGTCAATTCAGTTACTGGTAGGTGAGACTGAACTGCATCGACCGTGTGAGATAAATCAGATTCGCTGATAAGTTTGATTTTTAGCATGCTTACTGCGAAATTGGAGAAATGCTGCACCACTGTGTTAAATTCCAAATTGTTGACGCCTTCCATCTGTTTTTCCAGTTGTCTCTCAATATGTTTCGCTTCTCTCTACAAAGCAGGTCAGCCACCACTTCTCTCCAACTCAAAACCATGAATTCTGTCTTTAGGATTATCAAGACGATTCTTGGCAAAAATTACAGCAGGGCTTTCTAGACGCACATCTAGCTAAATCTCTAACCTATTGAAGATTATATCGTACCATATTTTCATCTGTTAGCGTCTGCCCTACTTCCCAGAATATTTTGGATCCATTTTCATCCAGAATCAAAACAAAAAATACTATTTCTGTTATCCAGCTGCCTTCAATTTCAATAATTTAGGAGGATATAAAATCAAACCTTTGAGCTGTTTGAAGTCATTTGCGATCTGCTTGATTTTGATGATGTATTGCCTGAAGTGAGTGTTCTTCCTAATTTTATCATTCTTAGTCATGAGATGAGCTAGATATCAAAACCAATACTCGGTCTCAAATTCGAGCATTATCTCCTACTAGCTTTGAAAAGACCAAACTGCGTGCCTCTATCTAAGCTGCTGCTTGAACTCACAAAATACCTCAACATATACAAACGCTATGAGAGCGAGCATGAGATGGGCAAATTCCTTATCGGTGAATCCAAGCACAGCAAGTTGATATTTTCGTTATCTTCAGTTGATGCTAAAATAGCTATCCTCCATTATTTGTCTCATTGTTCGGAGGGGAATCGGAATAGTGAATGTTGTATTAATCAGATAAAGAATATGATGGAGTTGGTACAAGTCGAAGAAAGCTAGCAGATTATGCTTTGGCTAATGATCGAGCTTAAGCAGGCCCTTTCCCTCACTAAAAGAGGACTCACCAGTCTTGTACCGAATGGATAAAGATTTTAAACAAACAAGATGTTAGATCTTTATCTGCTAATGATGCTGAGGAATATGAAGAGCATCAGTCTGTAGTGCAAATAGAGTGTTTTGTAAGTGATTCTTGATCTTTTGCAATGGATGAAATCAAGTTTAAAAAGTGTCAGCCCCCAAATGGAAAAACTTCTATGCACTGAGTAGTATGTTCAATTTTTGCAGTAGTGTATCCTTCAAGATACTGATTTGACAGTTTCAACCAACAGTCAGGCTTCCAAAATATTCAAGTTTTCTATGGAGCTGATTGTTAAATTCAGAAAAGCAAGTTTGTTCCAATTCATGACAAATTACAGAAAGCTGGCTGGTTTCAACGGCACCCTCCTTTTGGTTCCTCTCAGCTATGAAGGATTTAGATCACTACCTGTTTTTGGTATTAGCATAATGCTACAGTATATTTTTTAAGTTTTAGTCATCTTGGAGGATAGTAGATGCATCATTTAAGAGGAGAAGGAAATGCTGTTGGGATCCTGCAGCAAATTATTTAAGTTTATCCTTGAAGGGTGTGAGAGGCAAGCCTAGATTCACTAGTCTCTCATCTATATGTACCCCAAACTATTTGTTGAGAAATAATCTTCAGCCACTGAAGAAAAGCAACTGTTGCGGATCAAAAAAATAGAAAAATAGAAATGTGTATAAATGAGAGGCGGAGTGTACTTTAAAATGATAGCGATAGTCATCAAGTTAATCAACCTCGCTCCATCTTAGAATTATTCTCGATAGTTGGAAAGGATTGTTTTTGGACCGCCTAGATCAAATCTACGATCCAGTGGTGATATTCGTGGTCCCATTGATTTAGCAGCCAATAATTCAGCACAGGCTCATCGGGAATATTATATAAGCTATGATGAACCAATTGCTCTCATCGAGGGAGAAGATCTAAGCATGTATTTCACTGATTATATCCTTATGAGAATGGCATAGTTTTTATCAGAAAGATATCAGGTCCTAGATGAGAATATCCTAAAATGTTACTCGAAGATATTCTTCCATATTTTGCAAATCTATCCCCTCATCAACAAAGAGATTAACTAGTCTAACTTGTATTGTCGCCTCCTTACCTATCAGGACATCTTGAAATTGAAAAGAGATAGATTTTAGAATGGCCATGTCCACGGCCCAGAAATGACTGTAAAGTCTTCAATTAATTGTATTCGATCTTCTACTAATGGCTTAAAATCTTCAGCTAATGGTTTGAAATCTTCCATTAATGGCCTATTGGCAATTCCAATGCTGTAAAGTGATCCAAAACTAACAAGCCGTCAAAATTTTACGTCAAGAGAGTCATCGCCATCGCCATAAAAGCGCCCTCGGAAGCGTACTTCCTTTGATTTGAATGCCTCTACTATCAAAAAGCGAACTGAAACACTGTAAGCCATGAAGTAGTCGGTGTAGAAGTGGGCTTATTGCTCGAAGATGAACTTTGCAAACCAATTTAGCATCCAATCGAAGTAAATAAAATTTGTCTAACTGCTGCATATGCACTTTGTACTGCATAATGAGAAAGAGTCAAAGGTTTCCAGCTTCATAAAGATGGAAATTGAGAATCTAAAGAAGAATCATTCAGAAGCTCTTTCACTTTAATATCAAAACTATAACGATAGATGCAGCACTTCTATGGAAGAAAAGATTAAAAGTGTCAGGAAGATATATCCCTACACCAGTCCAAGATCCACTGTTTTGAAAGTTAATGAGTATTGCTTGCACAACATGACCCGTCCAGTCATCAGCCGAGTCACAGTCAAAGATTACAAGACCAGGAGATTAAGACATCTAGAAAGTATGAATTAACATCATTTTTAAATTTATAATAGCGAGATGATCAGCCCTTTATCAAATCTACTCCATCATGAAAGCTCTAAAAAATAGAAAGAACAGATACTGCTTGACGAACTTACGGAGGAGGAATTACCTGATGAGGAAGAAGAAATCTATACGAATGGAACACAGTACTGCGAATGGGTCACTCGCGAGGGATCTTATTTCTGTTAATGGGAACTCACCCGATAGGGATTGCATCTGAAAAGTAAGGAAGAGCGTCCTGACCCAAAGGACTTGCCTTTTAAATAAAAGCAAGAAGAACGGATCTTCTTCGGGTTCTAAAAAAAGCTGGACCCTCTTTGGTATCTATTGCTGGGGGCTCCAGTCTTGGATTTACTGCACATTAACGGAAAGTAACTCTTCATTTGTTTTTCCGAAGTCTAGTAGATATTCTTTCGCAAATTCAGCCAAATCTCCAACAACTCTTTAGAATTCTTCTTCAGCAACGGAACTTCTCAGTTTATATGCTTCTATACGAAGAAGTTTCAGGCGAGCTTCGTCAAACAAATGGAAAAAAGGCAGCCAAAGCTTAGGATCATTCGCGATTCGTTAAAATAATTCGAAAAGCTTAATTTAGCTGATCGGTGGTCAGAGGGTCTAATCTCAAATTTTGACTATCTCATGCTGCTGAACAAGTTTAGTGGACGCACTTACAATGACCTAAACCAATACTACGTCTTTCCTTGGGTGTTGCAGGATTACACTTCCTCAAAACTAGACCTATCAAACCCCGACTCTTTTCGCGACCTTTCTCTGCCAGTGGGAGCCATCAATCCTTAGAAATTGAAAAGATATAAGGAGAGATACGTTGGACCCAAAAACGGGCTAAGGTCTTTCTATGGGTCTCATTATTCTACATCACTTTTCGTGTATTTTTATCTGGTGAGGCTTGAGCCTTATAGCTCTCTACGTAAATAGTTGTTAAATTAGATCGCGGAATGCAAAAAGGGGAATTTGATGTTGCAGACCGCCTCTTTAGTTCGGTGGCTCAGGTATGGTAAAATCTGTTAAGTTAATCAGCTACTTCTGATATCAAAGAGGCCATTCCTGAATTTTATTATCTGCCTGCCTTCCTGAAGAATTTAGGACTTATCGACTTAGGTATAAGACAGGGCGGCGAGGAGGTGAGTGATGTCTAGCTTCCTCCTTGGGCTTCATCAGCCTAAGAGTTTGTCCTTACCATGCGTGCTGCCCTTGAAAGTGACTATGTCAGTCAGCACTTACACTATTGGATTGACCTCATCTTCGGAAAATACCAGCATTCTGAGGAGAAGAACAATATTTTTCTGGACTCTGCATACACTGACCCTTACGATTTTTAATAAATTGCAAAAGTTAGCTTGAGTGATTTGGAAAGCAAAATTTGTGAAACAAGCTACTATGGGCAGTGTCCCCTTCAGCTGTTCAAGAAAGAGCATAGAATCAAAAAAACTGCCTTAGAGCCCAGACTTTCACGTGCTATGATTAAAGTTAATTCTCAATCCACTGCTTCTCAAATCATGCCCAAGTAAATCACATTGCCTGATAATTGGAGATTAATAAAACTAACAGCAGAAGGCACTAATTTTTATCTCGAAGTCGACAACACAAAGGTGAAAGAAATGCTCATTGTCTCAGCCTTTGCCGATTTCGAAGCCAGTAAAGAGATTTTTACGTTTGGTGCACAGCCAAAGCGTACTGAGCAGTCCCGACTATTCGATAACAGGATATAAGTTAACAAATCACGACTGTTAATGGGTAAAGATACCCTTCTCGAGTTATAAATCAATTTTTAGTACGAGCAAGTGGAAGTGAATTAAATATGGATAGCGTGCTATGGTACCAAAGGGTTACGAGTCTACAACTGGCAAGTGGATCTATACTGGCAGTGGGAGAAGGATTAGGTTCAAAAGGTTTACATAGAAGCCACCAAGCTCATCTTTTCTACATCTTCAGGAAAGGTGATCTTTTATAATTTTTTGGATAAAAAAATACAGGAAATGCAAGTCTATCGCGACACCTTTGACCTTCAAATACAGGTACTGCCAATGCCTCGACTTCCTTCAACGGATTTTAAGAGTAAATTTTAGGTTATTTAGACCAAAGTCAATACCGCGTGCTTTGTGTTGGAGATGGACGCAGGGTAGCCATGCTAAACCACTTCTTCTAATAAACATACAACCACAGATCTCTCCCTTTATTTTGATTTAATGTACTTTACAGTTTGATAATATTATTAATCTTAAATTATCACTCATCGACCTGAAGATCATCTTCATTATTAGTGTTGTTATCTTCACTCAATTCCTTGTTGCTTTGCTGGATACGGTCCCGCTTGCGTTTTCGGTGCCTTTTACTTTAGGAAGAAATGTTTTATTCTCCCTCTTTGGGTCGTTCAGATTCTTTTGGATTAATGGGATTTTAACTATGTGCGATAGAACTGTCATTTTTGGTATTGGTTGAAGTCGTTGAATCATTGAAAACTTAAAATTCGATTCTATAGAAAACACGATGCCTGCGGCAGTAGCAAACAACTGCTCCTATCAGAAGTATGAAACTGCCTATAACTAGCAAAAGAGTCACAACTTCGTTTATGGTTTTGGCTTGGGGTTATTAATCTGCTTAAAAAGTAGTTGGCTAATTCATAATTAAAATAACAGCGTTCTAAATCAATATTTCTATCATTATATTTGCTAAAATGAAGTCTATAGGCGGTAAAAACGGAGGACGCACCTATCTCCTCTAAAAATAAATTGGAAAGGGATCATACGGAGTAGTCTACTCATCCCCTCCCTATGCAGTAAAGGAAGTACTAACCAAACCCAATACCAACTCCAAGGAGGTTATTAAATATGAAGCCAACATTTTGATGGGATTAAACCATCCCAATATCGTCAAACTTTTTTAGGTCCTGGAGGAGGGGGATTACATATACATGATCATGGAACGTTGCGATATGGATTTAGGGCAGTATCGCAACAAGCATCGGCTTAATGAAGGAGATTCTCTTTATATTCTGAAGCAGGTTGTCGAAGGGTTGCGGTATTTATTGGGGCAGGGACTCATACATCGGGATCTGAAGCCAGCCAATATACTATACAGTCAGCAACAACGCAAATTTAAGATTGCTGATTTTGGAATGGCGAAGTATGTGGACAATCTTGAATAAGCCCTGCTCCAAACTTATGCGGGAACTCCACTTTATATGGCTCCGCAGCTATTAAATCATAGAAACTACTCCACAAAATGCGATATTTGGTCAACTGGTATCATCTTCTATGAACTTGTTTGTGGAACTCATCCCTGGCCATCAACCAGTATTAGCTAATTGCAATCCAAGATAAAGAATATTCCGAAGGCTATTCCTTCATATCTATCTACTCTTAGCCGCGACCTCATCGATGGAATGCTCAAGGTTCATGAAAAGGAAAGGATGAGCTGGTAGGATCTCTTTCAAAAAATATTAGTCTCTCGACCTCGAAGTACTCATGCTTAGACTCAGCTCCGAACAGGATGGGCAGCGAAACAAAAAGAAGCGGCAGTTCTGAATCCAATAACAGGCAGGCCAGCAACGATAGTAAATTAAATGGAGATGTTTCATGTAAACCGAGTCGGGACTTGCTGATGCTGAGATGCCAGCCCTCAAGACTGCGAGACTTGCTGTTTTTAGACCTCCAATAAAAGTTAAACTGTTGGTCAGCTGAAAAGATGGCCTACGACTGTTCCTATGTACCTACTGCCGATGAGTGGAATGTCTTAAGATAAACCCTAAGTTACTATATTCCCGAATTGCAGGAGTGGTACAAACATGAGTTGGGATGCATGCGTAGCAAGTGATAGTCTTATTTGATAACTTTATTATTAACTTGATTAAGATGTAATTAGGTGGGCTCAGCGATGAAGACGACGATAGAATCAATAGAAACATGGTTTCTACCAATCCAAAATTTCAAGCCACTGACCCTCGCATTGGGCCATGGGGTGGAAATCTCAGCAGGTCGTTAATAACTCATCAAAACTGGAAAAAATAGGCTAATTTTATCGATAGAGTCGGTAGCGAGAGGAAACAGTCCATTGACGAACGTATTGACGAAATGTATCGTAAATATGGCAGGGATGTCTCAGCAGAAAAGGGTGGATCGAGAATTAATAGTCGTGAACTCTACCGTCAGCGACTATAATAATTTTAGGGAGGATTGGGCTTTAAACAGATAGGATGCCGGCGCGAAGATTCACTGAACAATCAATAATTCGATAATTTTTCATTGGAAAAGGCAAAATCCAAGTGCACTTCGAAGGTACTCTGCTGTGATACTCGAGAAGTTAAGCTCGTTCAGGATAATCCCATTAAATAGAAACCTAGTTACTTTTCTAAGTCCAACAATAGGTTTCAACGGGTGTTGAAGATAAAAGATAAAATCAGACGAAAGAACAGTTTGGCTATTTCAAAGCAGAGAAAGTAGTATCAACCGCTTTGGCCTTATTCCTAAAGGGAAGTCAAGGACATTCCAGCTAATGTGGAAAAGATAGGCAAGAGCAATAGGATACGATTTGGGCAGGCTCAATCTAAAAGCAAAAAAGATGTGGTCTTCGACATGAATGATCTGCAGATAGTGGGAGTCTATTCCAATGCCCTATAGTACATAATGGAGCGAGAGAAGCAGATAATCGGCATGAGAGGTATCGGAAATAACTAGAAGATGATGCAGACCTATCAATCGCTCCGAAGATGACCAAATAGTTATTTAATCATTATGTTAATATTGATTGCCAAATCCACAACGTTTGTATTCAATGTGTAGCGCAAATAGTTTTGATTTAAATTATATAAACGTTGCATGATTGGGAAGGCTTAAAAACAAGCCATATTATGGAATGTGCTCGATCCAGATGATCCGTACGATATTCGCAGGTCCATGATCGCACGATTGCCTGATCATCCCACTCGACCCATGGGACAGCATCTTTAGCTCGTCTGCCTTCTGCAAGCCGCTGAAATCGAACGTCTAAGCGACTATCTCTCCGAAATCAAGTCGAAGTACCGCTAAATCGAAAGACGCGAACTGGACCGTCACTCCTACTAAGTCCAAATAAAGGAGATCCTCTAAAAGAATTATCAAAGCAACAACTTAAAAAGTGAGAATGACAAGCTAAAAGACTTTATCCGAAGACTGCAGTCTGAACTTGAAGAATTGCAGAAGCGTAGTTTACAATCTGCGAATCTCGAAGCCCTGCAGGCAAGGTACGAAGGATCACTTCGTTAACTACAAATTGTGAGAGATCAGAAGGAAAACTCATAAAATATCATATCCAAGCTAAGTAGTGAGCTTGCGGAGTGGAAGGCACGATGGTAAAGAAGCGAAAAATAAAAGATCGGATTAAGTTCGCAGTTCGATTTGCAGATGAAGGAGCGGTTAAATATCGAAATTAAATTAATAAGATAAAAAGCTGATGAGAGAATTGATAAACTGACAAGCGAATGCAGGCAGTTAAAAGATATGCTCGAGGGCAAAAATCAATAAATTAAAACGTTGCTTGGGCAGAAGGAACAGTTTTCAAGAGAGATACGACTGCTGGAGGATAAGTTCAAGACCAAGGGTAATATAGAAGATGCTTTAGCTGAAAAAAATAAGGAAGTGCAGAGGTTAAGTAGCTTGCTCAATTAAAAAACAGTCAGATTGGAGCAGACGTTGAATCAAGTTCAACTCACTGGGGGATAGCTCAGACTACTTTAGGATAGATTTAACAGCGTAGAAAGATAGAAAGATATGTTGATACTGAAACTCAGAGAAATGGAGTCTATAAGGATTAGACATGAAGGCATGGATAAATTAGAAGAGAAGGTGGCTATGATGTCGATGGAGATCGAAAGACTTAATGGACTTAACAATATTAGATCAAGATAGTTAGCAGAAGCAACGGGTGAGCTTTAAAGGCTGAGAATTTAACTACGAGGCTTGACAGTTTTAAAATAACAAGCTGAGCGTGATAAACAAAGAGTAGTTAAGCTTTAAATGTAACTGCAGGTATTACAACCAAATGAAACCAAGATTTCTCTCCTCTCACAATAACTTGAAAGGATCAACTTCATGCTAAAGTCCAAGAGTGACGAGCTCTTTAGTTTGCAGCAAAAGATGAAACTATCATAAACTAATGTAGCCCAACTTGCAAATCTTGCCACTGAAAAAAGCAGATTAGAGCAAGAGTTACAGGCTTCCAGAACTTAGCAACGTAACTTTCGAACAATTACTGAGAGTTAGATTAACTCTCTGAAAGGAGAAAACTTAAAATTACGACAGGAGATCGAACAAAATTATGCCAATAGGGGAGAATATGAAAAGTATCGAATTGAGAACGATCGTCTACGCATTGAGATGCAAAGAGTTCGGTCCTAGTCTGATCAATTTCGTAGAAATTTAGACCAAGAGAAAGATTTAACTCTAAAGATGGATGCCGAAAGTAAGAGATTGATTAAATAAAACTAGGCGATCAAGTTATAAATTTTGGACCTGCGTCAATAAGGTGAAAACGCGTTGATTTTGCAAAGGAATAGAGAGTAGAAAGAGAAAATTATTATCGCCAAGGATATTGAGATAAATGTGATGCAAAAGAAGATTGCGGAGTTTAAGTTCCAGTATGATGATCTCCAGCAGAGAAACACGGAGTTGACTGAGAGTATTGAGAGGATATACGGCGAAATATAAAGATTGCACAATTTGCTGGCTATTAAGACGGGAGACCTTCAAAAGGTCGTCAAAGAGAACAGTCTACTCGAATAAAAATGTAGATTCTATTAGAGTAAATTCAACAATAATGTCGGCGAGAAAGAATACTATGAGAAGGAGATCAGCAAAATCAAAATCGATTTGGAGACCATTGTCAAGCGTAACAATTAGATATAGGCTTTATTGCAACAAAGAAACAAATAGATTACCGAACATCTCAAAGAGAAAGACTTTTTAGAGAAAAAAATCATTTAAATTCAGAGAGATTTGTCCAATAAAATCACCTCGGAGGAACCACTTCGAAAGGAATACGATCGACTTACAAGATTGCTTGAAGCTAAAGATATTAGAATGCGATAAATCGAAAAAATCATGAAGGAGAATTAACTTCTCTCTCGTGAGTCAGACGCCAAGGCGAAACAGTGGGAAGTCAGAGTCATTGAATGGGAAAATAGGCTGCATCAAACGTAGGTGGGATTGCAATCCAGCCAAGCCTAAAATGAGAGACTGAAGCGAGACAATGAAAAGCTCAATGGTCTACTACATGACTCTATTGAAGAGAATACCAAGAAAATCGAGCAATTAGTCCAATAAAATTTTCAGTTTAAGAAGAAAATTGAAGAACTGAGTAGATAGGGCAAAAATAAAGGGCAGGAATAGTCGTTAAAACTACAGCTGCAGATGTGTTAAGAGGCTTTGAATCGATAGAGGAAAGAATCATAAACCTTACGCCTGAAAAATCGTACTGTGGAGGACAATCTTTTTCGACAAACCAATTAACTTGAAACTTTGAGAAATAGCATTAAGGAATACCAGATGAAAATTGTTCATATTGAAAACACGAACTCTCGGGTTATTCAGGAGAGAGGTCGCTAAGATCAGCAAAGACTACAGGAGCGAGACAATCTGATCATTAGCTTGCAGAAACAAATCAAGTAGATGGAGAATCAACTCGCTTTAAAAGATAATCAATTTGGTCAGAATAGAAATCGGTACGAGGAAAACATTGTCATGCTGTCGACAGAGTTGGAGCGTCTCAAAAGCGCAATTCAGGAAAGAACCAACGAATCTCGGGAAAAAGATAGAATTATTGAAGACCTTAGAGGTAGATTGGGTTCCTCTGAGGGGCAGGACTCATCCGACGTTGAAAGATATCGTATCGAGATTACCAACCTGCAAACTGCTCTTGAAGAACTATAAAACATCAATTTCCACACTGCAGCCGAAAGGGACGAGCTATTTCAAGTTAGTCATGAGTTGAAGGACCAGCTTGACGAGCATTTGCAACGTTCCAATGAGGAGATTAGAATGCTGAGAGGTGAAATTCAAGCTAAGATATAAGAAATTCGCAGATACGGAGAAGAATTGGGAACTTTGAAAATGAGAGAGCAAGCCTTTATCTCAAAAATCCAGTCACTTGAGTAAGCAAATCTAAGCAGAAATTAAGACAATCAGCTGCGGGCAAGGATTGCTGAGTTGTAAAAAGTGATGGAGTTCCATCGAAGGCAAGTGAATGATCTCCAGCTACAAAATGCAAATTTAGTCAGCCAGATCCATCAATTTTAGTTGATCGGCGCATAAAAGGGAGCACCTTCCATATAAATTATTAGACTGCAGAATCGCATCCAATAGTTGATGGGCAATGAACAAGCGTTCATTGCTTTGGAGGAGAAATATACGGCCCTGTATGATGCTTACAAATAACTTTATGCCAATTACCACCTCGAAAAGAACTAACACGAGGCAGCCAAAGCAGAAATAAGGAACTATGAAGCGAAGTATGGCATTAATTATTTAGAATACACCAGCTAGAACAAGAATTTTAGAACTTGACTCAAGCACTAAGAGCCATACAAGCTGAAAGGGACCAATATAAACGCGAACTTTACGACATCAAATTCAAAAACAAAGAGGATGGAGACTTGTATGAAAAGGTATCTATTTGTTCAATTAGAACCTCGTTCTTTCTCGTGAAATAGACAGACTATCCGAGGAAAATTCACAAATGAAAGGTGATTTGGCCGAATTGCGCCTCCGAATAACTAACGAAGTTAGCCTCCAAAAGCGAATATAAGAGCAACTAGCTCTATTAGTGGTTCTATTTGCTGAAATAGAATCACTGCGCTCGCGTTTGCAATCCAGCGAGCGTGAATGTGAAGAGGTGAGGCGCAGTAGCATTTCTCCCTTCCGTGTGGACCGTAATCCCCGAAGTTGAGTATATTTATGACTTTTCCACGTGCTGAAATGATTGCATGTTTGATTATATTAACTATAGAAGATGGGCAATGCGCTAGAAGGCAAGACCTATATTAAGGGATCGCATAAAAGTATCCAGCCTAAGATTGCTTACAACGTCGATCCATATAAATCGCATCAGAGGCTATCCTCTTCCTCCAACATCCACTCTCAGATATCTTTTATAAGACCCATAAAATCAGGAAGCATTGCTCAGTCTAGGCCAGCAGAAGAAATAGTGATGAATGATATGGCAGTAATCAATGAATAGAAATATGACGAGAAGAAATATATGGTAAAGAGACAGTTCATCCGCAATCAGATAAGCATATCTACCCTATGATTTTAATATTACTACTCCTACTGCTTGTTATGTCACTCGTTCTCGTACTGCAGATAAATCGTGATTTCTCCGATTGATAGATGTAATTTTCGTATGGACTTATAAATCAATACGTTTAAACTGTCTTTTTATCTTCTAGCTTTGTGAATGCTGACAGTTAATAAAAATCATGGTTTTGCGATGAGGGCTTAGGTGGACGCTGTTCTGACCTCAGAATCACCCATGATGAATTAGTTTAGCTTCTACAAAAATTCTGCATTATTCCAAAAATCGTATTATTTTCTGTTTGGATCTCCGTCAAGTTCACTCTCCTTTGACTCTGAATTCAAACTGAGAAGCTTTCTCAATTAATTAGTCTTTACACTATTGATGTTAAGTTACAAATCAGGGAGATGTTTTAGCCATTCAAGTTGTTAATCGGCAGCCAGCACTGATTTTTATAGCTCCTACTATGGATGCTCCATCATTTTAAACTCAGAAAACTAACAAATAGTGTGGCAGGAGATCGTTTTGTGGGATTACAATAATTGCTTGAGATGGTTGGGCAGTCTTTTTGCTAAAGACGACTTTGTCTCCTTCTAACTAAAGATATTACTGATTGACAGGCAAGAAACGTGACCTCGCAAAGACCTTCGGCTGTTTTCCATGGATTAAAAACCAATTCTATTATAACTAAGGCTGCGTAGTATTAATAACAAAACGTCCTTCCTGTTAAAAACCTGTCACCCTCAAACCTGTCGACCTTTCTTCTATAATTTCTCCTAATAATTATAAAATATCGAGCATTCTCCCATATGTAATGGCCTTTTATTCTATATTATATTCCATTTAGGCTAGAATAAATTTATTTCCCAAAATTAACTGCAGAAAATGTATTAATAATTATTATACGGATAAAAATCTGCCGTTGGTAAATTATTGGGTCTATCATTGGCTAACTATGGCCAGTCATCATTTTCGAGCTTTTTATTTTTTTAATTTTGATCCTCTCCATTCTAACTTAAACTAATAATATTTATTGGGAGAGTTATAAGATATCATGATGGACTTTAACCTGGATTTTATCAGCAATAAACATAGGAAGACTACCGTGAGACCCTCCAAAAGAAAAGGAACAACGGAAGATAATGTCTTTACCTTGACTGATCGCCTTATTGTCTTGTACAACAACAAATTTAATCTCATCATTAGAACTGCCTTCAGTCGAATTCAATTCAGTCGAAGATTAAAAGCCGAAAAACTGCAACTTCTCGAACAGTATATCCTCAGAAGGAAGTAGATTTCATTTTTGTAAATCAAAGGGTATGTCCTGTTTATTAATAAAAACAAGCAGCTGGATGAAAAAAACAAATTTAATTTACCACTTGCTATCATTAACAAAGTTCATGAATCTGGAAGATTGAGATGCCTAAATTTGGGAATGGAAAAACTTAATAAAATTAAACAGCTATTTGATACTTTAGAAACAAAGCTGTGGAAGATAAATTAAATTTGTTATGGTTATCAAAAACGAGCATTTGTCCCTGAGTTCTTTAATAACTTTCGTATAATGACAAGACAAGCTGAGGTTTATGATCGATATACTGGTCATCTGTGCATGACCATTAATAAATTTCAGAATTCCTTAATTTATCTGGCCTTCAGTCAATTGGTCTGGAAAACATGCACCAAAGACCTTTCTCAAATTGAAAAGGATAAAGTCAACAAAAAAGGATTTGTTCAGAAATCATCTCAAAAGAGAAGTGACCAAATCAGTGATATTCGGAAAAAAATTCACAATATGAAAGGACAGGTTGAAGAGGGCAGGATTGAGCTCTATAAAAAGAAGACTGATGGTTCGCGATCGTATGGAATCAATACCATTCGGAAAGCAGAGTAATTTAGAAACCTGGAAATAGCCGCCAGCAAACTCTCAGTGCAAGTTTAAAAACTAGATCAGGAGGTCCAGCGAAAGTAGAATGCCCTTGATTTTCGACCAAAAATACAAATTGGATTTGACAAGATACAATAAATTTATTAGGGCTTATCGAAATCAGAAAATATCAAACAACAGGAAAAATTAATATCTACTGCTATTCCAAAGAAACATTTGAATGATTTTGTCAATGGAAAAAACTTTGAGGTTCGAGAGAATGTGCAATTGAATCAACTGATCAATCTGTATGAACGTTCGGATACGGTCAAAAAATTAGATGCCTACCTCAATGCTGAAAGCTAAAATAGTACCCTGAAGCTACTTTTGGGAAGTCTTATACGCATGCATTTTTTTGAGGTGAAACGAGAGGAGATCGTGGCGAGTGTGGATGGAATATAATAAAATCTCCAAGATTTCAAGCAATAAATGTCAAAGATAAGAGTGCAAAGGCTATAAAATAAGATGTGATGTTTATAGTTTTGATTTAGCATCTGATCAAGTAAATCATTATCATTACAGTCTTTTATGAAATATCATATACTGTTATTAATCAAATAATGAGCTCGAAGCAGAGCCGAATTATCAGGGCCAGCCAGTCCAGTTCAGGACGTTATTATGGATTCATCGAAAAGCATTTGCTGAGTATACTATTTAAAAGACGAAGCACTGTGCTGTCTCCGTAATTTTCATACTCCTCCGGAGAAAAGTACCAAAGATTCAGATACGATTTCATCTCTATTTGCAAGTTTGGTTTTGCCTTTAATATCTAAAAAGGAAAACGGCCATAAATCATTTGATAGAAAACCACACCTAACGAAAACACATCACTTTTGTCAGTAAACTTACTTCCTTGTTAAAACACTTCTGGGGAACTATAAGGAGGCGTAAAACCAGGTCTATGATCTAAATAAGAGGAAGGGTACTTTTTTTACAGACCTCAGGGTGATAGGACTCGCCAAAGTCGATAAGTTTAATAAGCAAGTTGCAGTATATCATAATGTTGCTTGGCTTGACATCAAGGTGGACTATCTTGAAATCTCGTATATAACGCAGAGATTGGATTATTGAAAACATAAGATAAAGCTTATTTGCTAGAGAAATTGTTCTTTTGTTGGCGATTAAGTACTCACCAAGATTGTGAAAGGGTATAAAGTCCAGAATGACGCCATTGGGGTAGGGATTGCGTTAATTGACAGGCACATAATATTTGGGTAGGAATACTGAGCTTCCGTTTTTTAAAATTTTGATGATACTAATTTCATGTTGATTTCTACTCTTAAGACTATTTGTCTCATGTTATAATTTGATTGTAAAATATTTCTGCAACATCTTTTTAGGAATCATGACTTCCTTCTTGTTAAAGGACTTGTCTTTTTCAGATAGTTCGGTGTACCAAAAAGGAACTTCTCCCATATAGATGCTCGTGAAACCTCCCTCGCTGATTTTTTTCAGTTCTACTTTGTTTGCCGTATGAATGATAATATTATTTAGAACCATGGTGTTGTCATTGGGATTGCTTAATCTTGGCTGATAGGGCATCCCAGTCATTGCTTACACCATTTTTCGTTATTTTCCCACCAGATTATATTCCCTCGCTGCTCGAGGCTGTCGGCTTTGATCAGGTATTTGACACATTAATTGGCAATTTTTGATCAACTCAGCAGGGACAACTTCTCTGCGTTTACATAATTTGAGAATTGATACTTCTCTCGTCCTTTATTTCTTAACAGCCTATTCTTAAGCTTCAATTAAACTTTCGCTGAGGTGACTCGCCACCGTCACCATATCAGAGTATTTGTATATCTTTGACAGTAAGTCATTATCTCCAGGATTTATATCCTTCCTTCTCTCCAAAGGAAGAATTCCTTGAAGTACATTTTACAAATAGGGAAGGTAAACATCCATAAATTTTTTGAACATGATAAGTATAACATTCTCTCTGACTGCCTCATATGTAAACTAGAAGGGATTAGAGAAACTATGAGTCAAGTAAGGTATATGAACCTTTAATTGTCTGGTCTCCATATTGACTGACATTTTTGAGAATAATCTCTAATAAGACTCTTTGAAGATTAAATTTTTGCAAATTTTGATAGCCTGATGCTTATTGTCGAACTTAAGGTAAATGTTCTGTGAATTTAAAATGTCAATTTTAAGGTTAATTTCCCCAGTCTTTTTGTTAAAATTTAAAGACGTGACTCCTCTTGTTGTGAAGCCGTTACACTCGAATAAGATAAAATACCTTATCATTTGGCTGTTTTCAAGCATGGAAATATCGGTATAGGCCTTGTGTTTGCGGATTTATGTCTTAATGGACTGATCAACCCTTTGTAAGTAATCATCTTTAGCCTGTTTGCGAGTTGGCTGCCGATGGTATTGAGTCGAAGATGGCAACCTACCCCAATTTGTCTCTTATAAGAGCAAAAAACTCATTTCCAACCAATAATTTTTGATTATTATCGATCCAAATATAACCAATTTCAGAAATAAGGGCAGTTTGGTTGTCCGCCCTGCCCCTAAATCTATAAAAAGCCTGTTAAATTCTGCCATGAAGTTTTACCTTCAGGGTGCAATAGTACCCTTATTATAATTATTCCCATTATAACTTGTTTTAAAGATAATATCATTAATAAAATCTCAGGCATGATGATTTATTTACTCATCTTTAAACACAATCAGCTTTCAACTTAAAAATGCACCGGCTTCATCATCTGCCATTATTGGAAAAGCCAATTTAATTATTATATTATATCATATTCACGGAAATATATCACGCTACAACACTCATTTAGTGGGGGGCCGAAATTTTTTATACGTCCATCGTGAATTTTTTGAAGTCAATCGAGAAGGTCCAGAAGAAGAGGGAGGTTGATATCACGGTCACGTACTCGATCAAGGCCTTATGTTTTACGTCCACTTCCCCCAAGTAGATAAGCAGTCCGATTGCAATTCCTCCAAAATGTATCCACGCAAATAGCTTCTTTAAGAACCAAGAACGTTCGTTGGACAGTTGAATATGGCCCAGACGGTTCTTTTTCAGATTTTTCATAATGATATAAATTGCGAGACTGGTGCCTACTGCAGCTACAAAGACTGCATTTTAAGCAAGAGCGTAGTTAATACGTTTTCTGTCGATACAGGAGACGAAAAGGCCATAGGAAGCAAGTCCAATAGTGCCGAATACTGCCATTAAAGTTGTGCTCTTGGCTATGGGAAAGCTATCGAGCCACCACTTGATGAAGAGTATTTCAAGGAAGGTGATAAAGAGTGAATACATCATGCCAATGCGAAAGATGATGGTATAGGGATATACCATGGCTGATTCCATAATGGTTGGATTTGAGACGCTGGAGGTGAACCACTAAGTCGGGGAATAGATACGCAGATGGCGAGTGATCCAAGCGTCAAAAGGGTTGATGTCCAAATCATGCCAGGCACGCGAATTGCGCCGATACTCTCGCTCATTAGGGTATTTTAATCAATAATCTCTAAAAAAACTAAATTAACTAAATTATTGCTATTAAATCAGATCAAAAT
>Ga0302185_10000978_pt1 | contig 20801 bp, 19 predicted proteins | sample II_Bog_E1_1_FD_200231 | JGI IMG/M metagenome (GOLD analysis project Ga0302185, IMG submission 200231) | Peat permafrost microbial communities from Stordalen Mire near Abisko, Sweden - II_Bog_E1_2 | ecosystem: Environmental > Terrestrial > Soil > Wetlands > Peat | place: Sweden: Abisko... | reverse complement strand
CAACCCCAACCCCAACCCCAACCCCAACCCCAACCCCAACCCCAACCCCAACCCCAACCCCAACCCCAACCCCAAACAATATCCTTCATTCATAAATATTTGGATGATTCATATCCACCATTTTATTTATATTGGGTTGCCTTCCGAAGAGATTGTAAATTTGATCAATTCTAATACTTATAGATAGATAGTTCACCTAAAATCAATTAGTGTATCTCTAATACTTATAATTATATTATATTTGCAAAGATTTTTTGATAGATAGAAAATGAGTGACGCTGAACAACAAGCCAACAAAAAAAAATTAGTTTAATTGTGCAAGGAAAATGCATTACTTTCATCTTAAAGGATCAATTCACTGAACTCTGAGACTCTTTTTTACACTCAATATTGGTTTTCTGGCAATAGCATTTAATTAAGTACACAATTGGATATTCGAAACAATCGAAACAACAAGAGTTAATCTGGAATTAAGATAACTGTTACAGGAATGCAAATCAACTAACCGAGTAAATGCCTTGAATTGATTTTCTTCCTATTAGCTTCTCTTTTATTCTTTCCTATATTTTTCATGTGCTGTGATTGGTACCGAAGAATGACCAGGCCAATCTACGAAATTAAAACTGAAATATATAAAAAATTAGCTGGTTTGAATCGAAACAATACTTTGAAATATTTGGAGTTAAAAATAACAGATAACCTGTTCAACCAAGAAAAGGCTACCATCATATACAATTTGATGGTTGAGGGGGCTTGCACAGGATTTATCTTTGTCAATGCGGCATAAGATTTTGACGTAGAAGGTGGAGAATATAGCAACTTCGATTAATATATGAAGATTTTCAAAACTATTCCTAATCTATAAATGAACCTGCGGTGGCAAAACAAGACTATTAGATGATTTTCGTCATCTCTATTTATTTTATCAAATCCTATAATAATAAAATCAGCTCCCAAGAATAACAAAAATTACATATATCAAATTACTCTAAAGTATAAATGAATACCAAAAGCATCTATCTTGAAGCCATTGTTTGAATTCATCTTTTAAAATCTTTCAATCATACATTTTTGTTCTAGTCCTTTTGGATTTTATATTCTATACCTTATATTAATCGGATACAATCAACATGGCAGAAGAGGAATAGATGGGACAGCTCGCCCTCGTGCTCGGAGATTTTCATATTCCACTCCGATGCGGATAGATACCCCTTAAGTATAAAGAAATGATTACACCCAACAAGGTGGCTGCTGTCTTCTGTACGGGCAACCTTGGCTCACGATAAGTATATGATTGGATCAAATCCCTCTCAACAACCTTTCACATTGTTAAAGGAGATTATGAGGATGAGACTCTAGCCGAGTTTCCTGATGAAAAAGTATTTATAGAGTAATCCAGGTGTTCTAATTTTGCGGAGTGAAGATTGGTATGATTCATGGACATCAGATAATTCCTTGGGCAGATGAGTAGGCTCTAGAGAACAAAGCCAAATAGTTAGGAGTTCATTTGTTAATAACGGGCCATTCACATGACCTGAAGACATCAAATCACAACGGTGTCCACTTCATAAATCCTGGCTCAATGACTGGTGCTTACAGTGCTCTGAATATCAACGTAGTTCCTTCATTTATGATTCTGTAATTCAAAAGTAACGAAATCGTCATCTATGAATACTCCTTAGTGGACGGAGAGCTCAAATGTGTGGATGCCAAGATCCCCAAGGTTTGATTCTTAAAAATATATTCACTTAATTCAAAAGCCTTATAAAATATCTAAACCCTCAAGCCATATATAAATTACAATTTATTGACAACAGTATCCCTGGAGATGGATGAAAATCATTACAGTGGGATGGACTGAACTTTGGTTTTTATTATCGCGTGCTTTCTTTTCTATATATAATTTTAGTAATCCTCTTATTTGACGTCGATTTACTCCTCCAAAATATGAAAAAACAGCACTTGAGAAATCTACTTCGGGAATTTCAACATTTTTAGACCCTAGTTGAAGGTACACATCTTTAACTCGATTTCATAGTATTTTATTAGGGCTATTCCCACTTTGAAAAGGTAGATTTCGCCTTGCAGCACGAAATTGTCCCAAATTCTCATCAAAAATCCATTCTGAAAGCAGTTTGCAAATAATGACAAAAACCAAGTGACCAAAAACATTCGAGTTTACAGCCGAATCCCTCTAAGATGCTCCTTGACTGACAAGACATTTCTCTCCATTAAATTCTCAAACAATTGAATTCTAAGTTATATATCGCTTTTATCCCCCCGGTAGAACGATAAAAAATGATTGGTGTGTACGAAGTTAGCTAATACAGATATTGCCTGAACAGTTGAATCTTTCGGAAACACACTTAAGAATACTTGACTTAGTAGAAGCAGCTCCTTGACTGGAGGCAGATCTGGACGCATGGTTATGAGGATCTCCCCTGTTTCGATTATATCCTTTTATATTTACATTTTCACACCAATTTATCTCAGTTATGGGATGCTTCTTTTTCTTTTTCGAAGGTCTTCGATCATCATAGGATTAAGAGCCAAGTTATTTCCAATAATAAGCGGCCAAAGCGTTTTACGGCTGGCTGGAGGGAGTCCATATCTCCATAGTGATTCAAGTAAGTTATTTCCGATCGTAATGCCACTGCTACTTGATTTTTGATTCAGGTCATCATTTTTCTTAGAATCAACCCAACACGAGCATATTGCTTCTAATCCTCTGGCGATATATCCTTTTTCCTTGGGCTTGCGGTGTTTATAATCCCAATGCCTATCCCAGAAAGGAAATATATCGTTATTCCACATGTCTTCAATGATTTCCGTATTAATTCTACTGTTATATTCGTTTTCGAGTCGTTCTCTCCTATTTTAACGTCTCTGGATCAAAATCGCGCGAAGATAAGTGATCCATTTGCCTCGCTGCTTGGTCGTCCTCGCTTTCAAATCCAGAGTTCTTTGGGTTGTAGTAATAGTAAAACAAAGAGAATCGAATTACTCTGGAACTTTATTCTTTCTCATTACGAATGAACCAATTCCAAGACTCAAATCCGTGATATCCTCAATTCTGATAAACCGAGGTTCCTCTCCCTTCGAAGGATCGCTCACCCAATTAATTCTCAACTCATCCTCACTTAAAAACACTCTCCTCTGTACAAATTTATTTGTGCTTTTACATATCTTTAGAAAGATGTCACCGTTGATAAGCTCTTTACTGAGTTCGAAAGCCTACCCAATGTTCGACACAGCCAAATCCTTCAACCTTCCATAAATAGTAGCAAAATAATCAGTTTCCGTTTAAAACTTTTATTTTGTAATGCGTTAGAAGATACGAGCCAGATAGTCTTCGTTTATTGATGGACACGGCCTTCTAGTATTTTTTACAAATTATTCACAGGTCATTTTTTTTTATTGTTTGGGGTTGTGAGCATCAGTGGAGAGCATAATGATGGCATATGCCAAAGGAAATAACTCATCCGCGTTTTAGTACTGCTAGCTGTTGGCTTAATAAAATGCTAGGGCGAACTACCATATGACTCTTTAGATCTGTTGTGCCTATCCTGGTAGTCTGAACTTACACAAAAGTATCCTCAGAGCTTTATCAAACTATTGGTTTGCAAATTTCAGGCACTTGCAGTAAGAATGAAGAACATCCAACACTTTTTTATCATTTTTGCCGAAATATTCTCCGAGGATAGCTTTATCAATACCCTCAATCTTAATGATATACTCAGCAATTGCATCTGCGGTATCTTACTTAATAAATCCCTTTGTAACGTAGTCTGAGATGGCAAATTCTGGTTTCTTATTGAACATGAGAATGAATAGTTATGCTTCCTGCGTCTATTTTTAATTCTAGTTAATGTCATACAATTCGTCCATTAATTTACCGTTTCTTTGATCGTCATTCAATCTAACTCGATCCAAATTCTGCGGTATTGAGTTTTTATTTTGGACCAAATAATTTTCTACTTTAAGTTTAAATTAGGCACCCCTTTTCTCGGCTTCGAGGCTGAGGATTGAACGTGGATGGTCAATTCCATCCGATTTGCCTAAACTCTAATGACCCTCACTTATTTCTTCCAATATTTCTCCTTCATCAAAATCCATTAATTATGGAAGATGAGGAGGTTAAGGCTCTTCAATTTGAATATGTATTTCTATATGAAATAATAACTACCCTCTCTTTTCAGAGTTGTCAAAGACTCTGCAGTTATTCCCGACATTTGCCTCTGTATTGATAGAGATAGCTTGTTATTTAAATATGAGTTAGATTGGAAATTAAGACAGTATGCAAACGATAACGTTAAATACTTCTTCGAAAGGAAATACATTATCATTCGATGTCCTCTTACTATTTCATTTCAGCAATCGGCTTTTCTTTTTTCAATATACTCTGTTTGAGTTGTTCTTGTTTTTAGGCGATGTTCTGCTAATTTCTGCGAGAGAGGACGGCTGCATTACTTTGCTCTGATCGAATTTTGAGCTGTTCTAGTCTTCTGATTACTTATCCATAACCTTATCCAGTATTATTATTCTCTTTTTACATTACCATCTTCATTTGCTCCAGAACCTTTTGAAAAATTATCTTCGAAACACCATTCTTTTGACCGTTCACGAGGGATGACTCTATATCTCTCAGGAGTAAGTCAGCACTCTCTAAACATTTACGGCTTTTAATAAACTGCTCTTTCATTAAAAATAATTTTGATTGCAGCAGATAAGTGTTCACAATCCTCATGGTATTACTACTAGATTCCGGGAGATTAGCGAAAATATTAAGGGCAATGTTGAAGGATTCCTCTGTTATACTGATGAATTTAGCCTTGAACTAACGACCATCATTTGTCATAATCGCAATATAGTAGAACGCTTTCCAATACGCATACTCACCCCGATATCTCTTCGAATCGTATTGAGTTTGAAAAGCAGCGTTATTATCAAGAACCACATTTATCTTCTATAAAGTGTTCTCGGCAGACTAGAATTTTTTGTTAATGATTTCAAGATAGACCTTGAGAAAGAGAACTTCAATTTGCAGATTGATTTATAACTCGTTATTCTTAATGGCGATGCTGAGAACCGCAGAGAGTTCCTTATTGGCGTTATCAATTTTTTATTGGTTGATGTATTTATATATTCTCTATCTGCACATTTTGACTTCCACATCCACCTTTAAGTTATTATAGATTTGATACAACCCTTCCGCTTTTTCTAGGAAGTAGGCTTGCTTATCAAAAAAATACTCGATTCTATTTTTCTCTGCTAAATCCAACACCATCTGTATCTCTTCGAGATAGTACTCGTTATTGGAAACTCCTATCTTGTCGTAGTACTCACCTACCTGATGCAAAATGCCAATTGTTTTGATTTTGTCATTCTCATTGTATGACTACATTTGTTAAATTAGTATCTTATGAAACTCATCTTTTTTGTGAAGGAGAATCAGTGTATTGAGATATGAATTCATCACCCGTTATTTATAGGCCTTTTTTATTTGGGATTTAACTAGTAGATCACTGATTATTCTATCCTATGAAAAGAGCTATTCGTTAGTTGGAGGATAGTTGTTTATGATCTCGCTGAGATATTTATCAAAGGCCTTTAGATCGACATTATGTTATCTGAGACGTTGAATTATTGAAGTAAAGAGCGGTTGTTCAAACTGACGGTTTGATTGGTATGGATCAAGATTTAATGTACTGATAAGTACACTGATTAAGCAATCGATGTCGTACTTCAAGGGATCATAAAGAGCTAACTCGTCACCAGAGTCAATTTTATATTTAATGGGCGCCTATGCCAATATATTTACGCCCTTCACGCTGAGCAGCTCATCACTGTCATTCCTCACTAATTTCCTTGCTGACTATAGATTAACAAATTGAAAAGGCTTGCTTTTATTTTGAGGGGTATAATACACCTTGCTCAAGCGAATATCCCTGTGATATATGTGGCAAAAGTTCAAGTCTGTGTAGCTGGAGATCAAACTTCTCCACAGATGTAGGAGTTCCAGCTCAGTCCAGTAATATCTTTGAGCTTGTCTTCTATACTCCACTATCTCAAAGAGGGATGCTTCATAGTATTTAAAGATCATCACAAGAGCATTCATTTTCCCTCTACTCATGATGAAGTAGTCGACCAGGGGATTATTTACAAGAGATTGATAGAGATATATTTAGTATATACCGTTTTTTAGGGAAACGTCGCGAAACGAGGCGAAGTTATAGGCTTTTAAGCAAAGACTGTGTCGTTCGTATGTTTTTATGTGATGATAGACTTGATTTTAGCTGGAATCGAAGATGTCCATAATTGGGCTGAGTGATTTATCTTATAAATCAAATTTAGTGCCATCGTACAGTTAGAAATCAGCTACTGAGTTCATGATTCGGCATTCGATGCTAATAGTTTACATCTTAGCATCATTGGTCGCCATGATAAGTTTATAAATTCCATCTTTTTTAGTTCTTAGTTTTTATATGTCTCCATATCGATCGTGTCGGTTCTCCGCTTTAATGACGGGTTTATCTAATGGTATAGGTGCTCGATACTAAATCTAACTTATAATAGTCTTACTTTTTCTAACGATCTACTCTAACCTGAGCAAGTTTGGCCCATGAGGATATTATTGTACTGAAATTAAAATAAATAAATGTTTCGAATCATTTGATATTTTCTGATACTTTAGATAGGCAAAAGCAAAATAGATCATCCTATCTTAACTATTTTCGAATCAAATGTATTCGTGAATAATAATAGTATTTATTACTCTTTCACCCTGACTATAATTTGTCACTTATACAATTAATCATTTTAGGGCAACTGGTCGAAAGTTTTTGTTAAATTAAAACCTTCCTTAGATTGTTTTCATCAACCCCAGCACTTTTTATTATTCATACGGCAGTCCAATCACCTGAACACCGACCGGCAGACCTACAGAACCCTCAGCATTTCTCCTCAAAGCACTAGTTATCATGTCATTATGCTTGCTCTAGTATCTTTGCTCCGACTCTTTTACTAGTGTAACAGGAATCGACCCAGAAGCATATCCAATCATATTCCAGATCAGAGTATACATAGCAGCCGGACTAATATCAGAAGAAAGTCCGTGGAGATTGGCCTGGCACCCGAACCCAGGAGCTATGATATGATTCAATTGCAATGATTTCCACATATCATACATCTCTCTTCGATATCGTTAAACCATTCCGACATGAACCAGATACTCCTCCACTGTCAATTCCTCAGTCTTTTCCATGAGTGTCGCTACTCGTGGAGCCATTTTACGAAGAATAACTTTTATTCCTTTTTTGATCCAGTAGGGAAGTTTGGCAATTATTTTTACTTTCTTATATTCTGGAATAAAATCTTAGCCCTCTAACATAGATTCTAATGATCGGACTTTCCCCTCGCATGACACCTCCGAGAAGAACTATTGAACCATTTCAGTAAAATGTGGAATTTTAATTTAGATGAGTTAATGCCCTTGCTATTTGAGAAATTGAACCACTTCCTAAACACCTCTTTGTGAAGCCAAAGTGGTTTCAAGTAGATCATGACTGAGAAAGTAACCTATTTTAAGCTTTTTTTGCTTCTGATGACTTAGATATGTCTTTTCATCGAAAGGGATGAGCTTAGTATAAGGATCTTTGTCAACCTGGTATTGTTCATTTAGTGCCACTTTCATCCAGAGTGCTAAGTCATCCACAGAACGAGCCATAGGACCATTTACAGCTGTAAAAGTGTCCTTGCCAGTTACCATGTCGTTGTATTCGCTAAATTAAACGATAATGACGTGCTTTCGGAAATGGCATGACTGAGTCTATTTGAACTAGCTTTTATAGAGCAAATTCCGCAGAATTAAGCAGGAATTCTTAAACTACCTCCGATATCAGTCCCAATTCCAATCGGACTACAGTGAGCAGCTATTAGGCCAGCCTCTCCTCCCGAACTACCTCCAACAGTTCGATTTCTATTCCATATGCTTAGGGAGCGTCCCCATAATAAGTTATTGGACTAAAAAATCATAGTCAGTTGAGATACGTTAGTCCTCACAAAAGGTATCATTCCTGCTGATTTGAGGCAAGCAACTAAGCCACAATCCTTCTATTTGATGGAATGGCCTCTGACTGTGACACCTATCGTAGTTCTTTTCCCTTACATATCGAATGCATCCTTAACCGATAGAGGCACTCCAAAAAGTGCAGACAAAAACTTGTCTTAATTTCCAACATCTTTGAGTGTCCAGTTATCTTTCTTAGTTTGCAATCTTATCTCATCACATTTCTCAGCAAGTTTATAGGCCATCTAAAAATTGTCTTCAGTCAGGAGATTATAGTCCATTCCAATAGTTGCTGCTTTATACGCAAATATAGTGACTAGTTGTTTGGAGTTGACAGTTTTCTGATTAAGCAGCAAAGCCAATTAAGCTGCTGATGCTTCTTAGACTATCCTCTCCAGTTTTTCATTAATATTTAGAGTCTTCTTGCGCTGAAGGAGAACTTCGAGTTGTTTTTCAATGTTAAGATTTCTTTCGTTCCGAACAATAGCTCCATATTATTGGATTCTAGCATTACTATTTCCCATTGTTTTAGATACTATCAATTAATATATCCTTAAATAAATCATAAGTAGATTATCATCCAATCGCCATGTATCTGCAATCAGATAAGATCAAACTTGCTCATGTGATCTTCGAATTATTAGCATATTCATTATATTAAATTATTGGAGAAGATGTCAGAAAGTAAGATCGGTTTACAAACTCCAATTGATCATAATAAACGCAGTCTTGCCGAATTAGGAAGTACAAATCAATAGACTCTCTCGCTCGATATCCAGTCCATCATACGTAAGAAAGTTAGCTCATACATTGGGTGGCAACTCGGATCCCCTTCTCCTCTCCCCAAACCTATCCTCACTGCCAAAAAATCAAAGCCTCTGCCAAAAGAATTTGTTTAATACAGTTCTCTTCAATAATTTTTGGGAGATGAAAAGATGCTCCTCCATCTTTACAAAGAGAAAATCGATCGCAATCTCGATGAGTGTTTGTACTGTACTATTGTTGTAATTTAGTCTATCTAAAAACTCTCTGCCTATCGATAGACTACGAATGTGTAATTTCAGAGCGATAAGTCGATCAATAAGCAAGTGTTATGATTGACGCCTTTTTATTTATGAGCTGGTCTTTGCAAGAAGCTGGTGCTGAGAAGGCTGCCTTTTACTTTTCCAGTATTGCTATTGTCTTTTGTGAATTGTACAAGATATTACATCCAATCGGCGAGCTTTTGCTTATAATGGCCAAGATTTCAAGAAAATTATTTCGTTATCGCTAGTCCTTGGTGTTGCTCAAAAAGGCTCTCGAGTACATCTGGTGGAGAGATGTAAAAAAGACAGACGAACTCAGTCGTTCTTTCCACAAATGGCTTTTAGTCAACTTTCCTGACCAAAGCGACGTCTTCTCTTAAAAATTTGAAGTGGTTCGGATGTTCAGTGGCTAAAATGGTTATTCAACGACTCGGTCTTACAAAAATGATCCTTAACTTAAAAACCTGCGTGATTTATTTAGTCAGTATCTGGACGTTGCCAAATTACGTCCTGAAAAGATAATATACGATATCTTCCATGCAAAAGCAAGTTCTTCAAATCACGAGGTTAGCTAGAGGATAGTTGGTCTTTAACTTGAGATATATAATGAAATGAGCTATAACTTTTTACAACTTAACAAAAAGGAGGAGTCAAAGATCTTTGCATAAAAATATGAATCCGGCTACGTGTAGTCTGATCGTTCCAAAATCAAAAATCTATCTTCAGAGTTGATTTATTCCGTGCAGCGGAGGGTGGCAGGGTGGCACAGGATGAGTTATAAAAATTTTGAGTTGTTATTTTTTATGGACATCTTCGAGATTTTAAGGAAAAATAGGTCTAAACTAAAAAATGTAAATCAGGAAGCCATTATGGAGTGTTTTCAGGTTGGCTTTGATTCCTGCTGGTAGAGTTTTTTTAGAAAGGAAATGTTCAACTACGAAATTCCTTTGCCTCTTGAACTGCGAAAAGAATCATATAGTAAAAAGAAAATTGATGGTAGAAAATTTATTGTCCGTCAAAGATCGACTTCCCAGGTCGCTAAGGAAAAGATGCCAGTGTTATATCAAAATGTGACGGATAAGGTAGAGGAGACGCTTATTTTTAATTATCGCGGGATCGGAATATCGAGGCTGAAGTTAATAGACCGATTGTAAAAGTTTGTGTAGGTTTTAAAAGAAAAAGAAAAGTTGGGCATCCTGAAATCTATTCGACGAATGCCTGCCCTGAAGCATCATTCTGTGTCCGAATTTATTCCGAAGCTTCGTTTCATGTAATGATTTTATATAGTTAATTTTTGCTGATTTAAAAATTAAGGTGTGAACTCAGGCGAAGTGAAATAATGATTGTTGCTTATCAAATTAAAATCCAAGTTATTATCATTGATTCTTGTGCTCCATCATTTCGAACATCAAAAAAGCAAAGGTGTTGCTCAGTGGTTTTTTAATTAATCTCGGAGCTAATCCTCGGAAGGCCTACTTGCTTTTAAAAAGATCCTTTAATTGCCTTCCAATGCTGCTTTTACTAACTTTGTGATCAGTTATAATATCACTCTGTAACTAAGCTCTCACAATTTAGAAGGGGTGAGTAATGGAAGTGCTTATCATACCAGAAAGGATACCGGCAACAAATGAATTTAGCCCAAGGCTCTTTCCTTCGCTGTAAAGAGTATAAAATAACCCAGCAAACATCCCCTCCTTGTAGCAAGAAACAAGCCCTCCGTTGAAAAACCCACTCAGGCCTTCATGCTTGTATATTCTTGCGAGACTGCGCATAACTCCTCCGTTCCATCTCTCCTGCCCCGCATATTAAAATCTGGTCTCAATGATAGATAGGGGATTGGCTGCCATTGCACTGGCTATCCTTGCAATCATAGAACTTAAAAATGAAGTGATCATTGACACATTCATTAGATTGAATTGCTGATGAAAGGTTTCACAGAGTCTCAGCACTGAAAAATAAATAGAACTGCTGAAACCTGTCTTTAAAACGTTGGGAACAGTGCCTCGGTAGAATGCTCTCATGCCCGCATCTTGATAGAGATACCTTGTTGCTTTTCCAATATTGTTGATGAAGTTTGAGTTCAGAATGGCATCCTTTGGGGGTAGCATAAGGACCATCTTGACATTTTCCAGAGGTTGCAGTGCGGCGGCAGTAGTAAACCCTGATAGGTAACCATACAGTCCATGCTTTCCGTCCATACTGGTAATTATTCTATATAGTTTATCTTGTAGTATAACTGAGTTAAAATTAACCATAAATATTACGCAAATGCAGGTATGGTTATAATTCTACCTTCCAAAAACAAAATTCAGGCATCTACTATCTTTTTGATGCCTCACAACCAATCTCATCCCAATTAATCTTTAGTAGCAGGAATAAATTTATATCATACTTAATTGTATTGATAACTCTTAAATTTATAATAAATCATTAGACGCTTTATGGCAGTTTGTGATACTTGTACTCATGCTTTTTCATTTTAAGTTACTCGATGATTTCAGGTGGAGGTATATGCACCGTTTATCGAATAAAAAGAGACGCTATTATGCAGAGGAAACTACCCACAACAAAAATTAACATTAGAGGTACGTTCAGCCAGTCGCGAAATTAAGTCAGGAAAGGAATAATTAGCGTTGAGATTCGACCGACTCCAATGATAGTGTATATACCAATAGGTCGTAATTGTGCAGGCAATGTTTCATTTAACGTATTATTGAAAAAATTCGTAGGCAAGTATATGAAGAAGCGGAAGATGAAAAACACAGCCAACTTGAGGCCCTCTGGTATTGATGAATCACAATTTAGACAATCATGTGAAGTCATCAAGTAGTTGAGAAATGAAAATACAGTAGCGCAGCAGAAAAATATCACTAACCATTTCCGACGAGCAAAATCTGCAGCAATTACGAATAGGACAGGAAAGGTGACGAGTTGGGAAAGACCGTTCACAATACCATCAACGAAGATATCCATTTTTAGTTGATCCATTAGAAGTGAGGGACCGTAAAACTAGAACATCATCACAAAGTAAAAGAGGCACATTGGAATGAAATCCTTGCGCACTGACGGATATCTAAAAAGATCAAGCACTGTGAAGCGGGAATTGTGTTGATTTTATTACTGGTTTTTCTTATATTCTTGTTGCAGTTCTTATATTTCCTAAAGAGAAAGTCCATGATCGGTAACGCCATTTCGATCGGCTATGCGTAGAAAGGCAGCCAGGGCATCAGCGGAGGAGTACCGCTCGATTAACTCGATAGGCGTACTTTCAACGAAGTAAATAAAGGATAAAAAGACTAAAATGTTGACTAGTAGGTAGTATAATATCAGGACTAGTCTCCAGTCTCTAAAAATGTAGAAAAACAGAGTATTTGACATTGATCCGATAGCAAAGAACATCAATATTAGCACACAGTAATTCGAACGATTTTACTATGAGGTAAACTCCGTAGCAAAATTATAAATCAGCGAATAGGAAGTTTAAGCTCCAGATCCCCATAGAAATAATCCAATGCATGCCAGTTTGGGCGTTGGTAGAGATAGCGTAAGAATTAATCCAGTAATGGATAGTATAATAGAAATAAGAACCATATTCCTGCGTCCAGCAATCCCACTGAAAACTATGCTAAAGATAAGACCTATGGACGCGCCCAATAAAATTGACTACTGCATTGCCTTGCTTTCAAACCTATTCTAGCAATGCATATCTCCAAATGAATTTCCCATTGTTTGCATTCTAACTTAAGATAGATATGAGCTGCGCTGCTCAATGGGAAGGGAACAGACATATTTTGAGCAATCTTCTGTTGACAAATTAGGGCAAGTGTACGGGTCTTAATAAAAGAGATAGGGATTTACAAAGAAATTAGACGCTGAAAGCAAGCTAATGGTAGATAGTATCACGAGTAATAAGTACTGATATGCCCCTGCGGTACCAACCCTCACTAGTAATCCATAATAAATCCTATCATCTTTAACCTTACTATTTGACTATTTATCTCTCATGAATTGCCTATATCAAGCAACAATTTACAATATTCATTTATTTTTAATGGCAAATTGCTCCAGTTTAAAATTTTCAATTTGTCCCCATAAACAGATAGATTGCTTAAATGCAATTAAAATTTCTATCTTTAAAAGTAGATAATCAAATTTACAAGATACCCTTGCTTTTTTATTTTATTGGTTAATATAGTAAATATCAGGATGATTGTTTTTCTATCTGATTGCAGATGATTCAACCCCTAATGGTATTTTCAAGATAATGAGTTATTATTTTAGAATAAGCATATCGATGTAACAATAATTAACTTTAATAAATGAATTTAGAGGCTCAAATCAACTATTTAAAACCTTCTTCGTCAGAGCTAATGAAGAAACAATTTAGATTAGAGCACAGGTTATAAAATGCAGAGGTTGACGAACTCAAAACTGACCAAAAACGCTTATTATCATCTTGTCATTTCGGCGTTATCAAGCACTCCAACAATGATAAAACCGATCTAATGCTGCCAAAAACTAAAGCATAGCTGTTAAGTCCTCCTTTCTTGGGTGTATAAAACAAATAGAAGCGTGAAGGAAAGAAAAAGACTGTGTCTTTTAACAGATATCTACCAATCCAAAGTATCACCGAATCACAATCAAAATCTATTATTTTTAGTGCTTCCACATTGTAGATAAGCTAAAGGATTATCGAAAAAACTGCCCAATAAATGAAATTTAAACCATAAACCAGGACTTCCTATGCCAATAATTTACTGATACTGGCAAACTAGAAATAAAAAACAGGACTCAATCGTTACTTGTCATCGAAGGTCACCCTTCAAAAATAGGAAGAAATTCCACTGTTAAAAATATCCAATTTCGCAAGTGATAAAAAAATGGGAGATGCTAACTAACATCGAGATACTTTTCTTCCCATTCCAGCTTCCCAAGCTAAATCAAGATCAGTGGCCAAGCCAGATTCCACCAGCAGTAAAAACGTTAAAATTCCATCTTTCCTAAAAGGAAAACATAGTCGAAAAGAATCTCTCTCGATTGATGAAAATCATTAAGTCAAACAGTTCGCATCATAACCAAGTATAACAGAATAAAATGGCATAAATAATCAACCCAACTTTGAATTTCAAATCTATATTAAGCCGGCTATTAAAAAGAGAAGTATAAAGGACTTTTTGATTGTAAAGACAATAGGTAAAGGGGCATTTGGTAATGCATACATAGCTGTGTAGAAGCATATGGGCTTCATTTGTGTTCTCAAGACTTTATAAAAAGGCAAGATTAAAGAAGAAAACACTGAAGAAACTTTAATACGATAGATTAAAATTCAATCGTATTTCTAGCATAAACATCTGACCACTTTATATGGCTTCTTTGACGACGAACTACATATTTATCTCATTTTGTAGCTACTTCCTGGCGGCAATCTTAAGTAAAATATCAAAGAAAATACCCTTTCTGAGCAGGCAGCAGCAAATATTATTTACCAGTTATGCTGTGGAGTCAGCTATATGCATAGTCGCAACATTATCCATCGTGACATCAAGCCTGAAAACATGTTCGTCTTTGAGGTATCGACCACTTTATTTAGGACTATATAAAATTAGGAGATTTCGGTTGTGCTGTTGATTGCTAAAACAATCGAACAACGTTCGTTGGTTCTCCCTTATACCTCAGTCCCTAACAGCTTCGCAAAGATGAGTATGATGCTAAAGTAGATGTGTGGGAAATAGGAACAATTCTGTACTAACTGTTATTTGGTGTGTGTCCATTTATGTCTGACATTGCCCAAATTGTGCGTGGAAACCAAGATCCAAGGGATTTAGCATAATTATAATTCCCTCCAGAGATTCCAATTTCCAGGCACGCATAGGATTTTATGGCCCGTGCCTTGGACAAGAATTCATACACAAGAATGACAATAAAATCTGCCCTTCGGCACATCTTTTTAAAATAGAGTAAATAAGAATTCGACATGAGTAAAAACCTTTAATGATTATGCATATTTAATGCCTATTGATTAGTATTAGACTTTCAAAACTATAATGGTCGATTATATATTGGATGAAAACCAAGTTAAAAAAGAAAGGCAGGAACTACCAGGTCATCTTCCCACATTCTTTTAATCAAAAGGTTGAAGAACATACGCGTTAGAGAGGCTAAAAATAAATTAAGGAAAAAAGTGAAATTGAACAGCCAAGATTTAATCGCATACTTCATAAAAGCAAAGAACAAATAAAAGCCTTGCAATCTCGATCTCTTTCTGTGAAGGAAAGGTAGCCAGCTCATGTTCCTCCTATTATCAACAAACAAAAGCTCGCATTTCGAAAAACTTCACAAACTTCCGGCTTGGATAGAACTAGAGGAAAATCATCAATTTAAATTTCAAAGATTTACTATCAAGGAATGTAAAGATACTTGCATCTTCAATGCGAGGATATTCTAAAGCAGCAATCACTCGCTAGCTTACTTTCTCCTGTCAAAGTGGAGCCACTTTCCACTAATCTGCTATTTATTAAACGCAAACCTTCAGCTCACTAGTAAGAGCACTTCAACGATAGGGAAAGCCTTTCGGGATAACTTCCAACAAATTTAGAAAAGAAAAGGTCGATCATCAGTATCCCTTCAATGAAAAAGGCTTCTTTGATCGAAATAATGGAAAAAGATTAATCATCTTCCATGCTAAATCAAATAATTTAGAGAAAGGACAGTTGCTAATAAGCATCTTTATCCAACACTTAAAACGACAACGAAAGCAGTCGCCTGAGGATAGGGGAATCTAGAGCAGCTGTTTTGACGACTGGTCCTCAGCATGACCAATTTAATCCCTATATCCTATCGCAACTTTAAGAAAAAGTCATATTTTTTTTGTCATCAAAATTTTCAATTCTCTTTACAACTTTTTTCAGCATAAAACGTGTCCAAATTCTGTACTCATAATCTAAAACTTACTCGCTGTCGCTGCTCGTGTAATTTTACGGGCAATTGGTGTATAAAAGAATTTCTTACAATCCATCACTTGCCCATAAGCGAAAGGCTGGCGAACATAGAAGAAGAGGAAATTTAAAAAAATTACAACTCGCCAAAGATCGAGTCAAAGAGCGTTTATTAAGTCATCTTATGAAAGATAATAACGAGGAAGGAGTATTTTTGGAATTTTATGAGTAGCTTATTTCCTATTTGGAACACTATGTAAATTTATAGCGCACCTTTCGCGGCCTTGTTTTGATAGATTTCTAAGAGTGCGCCCTCGAGCTTAGAAACAATCAGAAACTTTGGGATCTTGACGGACAGAGCAAAAGTTTTTATTTCATGCTGAAGCTAAGCTATACCTTCTACTTGATTAAAGTCATCGTCCAGTAAAATGAACTTTGCTTTGTCTTCATGTGCGATTTCACAACTCATAGTATTGGTGACAATCTCAGCTTTTCTCAACCTGCCTCTTCCAAATTCAAGCATGTTCACTACTAATTTCAAACTGTAAAGTTGTTTTTAGAAGCTGTTGAGGAGTTCTAAAAATAAAAACAGAAATAATTGGTGGGAGGAAGGGCGAGAAGTCAGTAAATAGAAGAAAAGGACAGCAACGCAAAAATTGGAAAAATTACGACCTAGCCTCTTGAGACATGGGGTGGTCCTGAAGTTGATTCTCTGTGGACTATTAACAAAGAGTACTACTTGATGGGAGAGTTAACTAACTTTTTCAAATTTCACAATAATTTTGATTATGGATATTTAAACTCTTCGCATCCGTACAACAGAGTGGATCAATACATATATTCTATTTCGGAATTGGCAAGAGTGCACGTCTACCGATACCCTTACAACTACAGCATATTGAAGTTGACGCAAATATAACAGTAAACTCTTCTAATTCCTCATATTGCTGGCCAATTGACCCCTTCTCACTCTAGGAGTTGTGTAAAACAATTTTTCAAAAATAAATAACGGCAAAAATAAAAGCATAAAATGAGTCAGTGGTTAATGCATTTGGGAACTAACGAGATACGAATTCAGATCAAATAAAATCAATTATAAGTATTCATGCAATCAAGTGTAACCCTCCGCTGCAACAAAGTCTTAATTCCCTTGGAGTATATGACTTTCAATCGATAAAATAAATAACCCAACATGCAAGAGATGAGTCTATAGCTTTAAAGAACACTGAAATCATATAAACTTGTTAAAAGATTTATTTACAGTCGACCATCTCGACATTTTAAACAACAGCTGTAAATTTACTAAAAAAGATTATAAAAATTCGAGGGCCACTACGCCTATGTAACATTATACGGACTTCCTCTTCACGGATTATTGGAATTTAAGATGTCAATGTTCAGATTAGCCAGATAGTTTGTGATAAGTGTTGATAGAGAGGATAGTGGGACTGAGAGGAATTATCGAAAGTTATCAGCTCGCTTGGTAGCCTTAATGAAGACCACCTACCTTAAGAAATTGTTGCAGATGGAAGCTTAAAAAATTAAACAGCGCAGGATTGAAGTTCTTTAAGATTTTTTGAAGCACCACGGCAAGAATTACGTCAAAAACTCTCGAAGTAAAATCCAATCTCAGAGGACCGATCTCAAGAGACGAACCAACCGACTCCCTACCATCAAAATGACCAGCATTATTTACGAAAATATCATTTCCGAAGTATATCGACCCCCCAAAGGGCCTGAATACTATATTACTATGAGATATTTTCCCTCGGAGGAGCTACGCTAACTTGGGGAATGGAAAAATTAAATGATAGAGATATGCGTGCATCGAGAACAACGAATGACTTATTTCAAATGTGTCGTTAGTTTGGCTGATTTGGTTGATAGCGTCAGTCAGGGCAAGCTTACTCTTGAACAAATTGATTATAGGAAGGCGCACGATTTCTTTATTGAAGTACACAACAAAATAAAGGTGATCATATCTGCAACCAACAATTCTCCTTTCAACTTAGCCATTGATCGACTGCGAAACTTCATTATTCCAAACTAAAGGTCCTCTGATATTGACGTTCACCCCTTTAAGTTTAGACTGGCTTCTACTGCCCTAATTGAAGGCAAAGACCCACTAGTTGCCAATCAAATTTAACTTTCTCAGCTCTCAATATAGCTTGAGCTCGAACGTCATGCCAGCTACCTCACATCCTCACTGAGGCACAGTTTCTTGCCTATTTTCGCCAGCGACCAAATTCAAACTTCAGTCACTCATTTTTCTTTTAACTGTCTTCGAAACTTCGAGCAATCATATATGCGTTCTGTGGGACAGGATTACTATCTTGAAGTGGTGAGTATCTTTCGCAAAAGTGATAATTACAATTTGCTTCGATAATACAAATTCGTTGAAAAATAAGTGTTGATAGTTGACAAGAAGGAAGGTTTCAAACGTTTCTTGGGAGAGTGGGAGGCATAATTTGTGGGTGACATCCTTCTGAAGCAGTATAACAAACGAATGTTTAGGCGATTAGTCAAAGCAGTGGGCCCCTTGCTATGATTATTTATTCAATACTATCTTCCCTGAGAATTTTTATGATTTATTCAAAATAAATCCCAATACCTGCTTTAAATACTAATCAAACACAATGAAATGAATTTGGAGGAGTCAATAATATTTGAAGAATCATTCCTTGGTACTTAAACGATTGAAGGTTTTGATCAAATAGAGATTGAGATCCTTGATAGTCTCTTCCTTAGAAAAATCGTGATCCCTAAACCAAATTTGGGGCACAACTTAGCTGAGTATATCCTTGAAATCTTAGTTAATCAAACTGGTTTCTATAAACAAATGCTTCGCTTTTTCACTCATTTCATCCTTCATTTTCTTTACAATCGTTTCCTTAGCCCGACTTTCACTATAAAGAGTTTCTAACTCTTCATCAATACTCTTGTAAGCATTCACATCAGCCTGATCAACCGTACTCGAAAGTTTCTTCAGCAACCGTTGTTTTTTTATTTAAATCTTTGATATATCCGTTTCCACGTCGCTAATTTGCTATTCAATCATAGTTTGATTCTCATACTCTTTTTGTAAGAACTGTAACTTTTTCAGTAGTTCTCCTTTTCTCCGATTTTAGTTTTCTATGGATTATTGGATGTGCTTAAATATTTTAATGGTTTCAGTGGTCGTCTCAATACCCTGCACAAGCTGCTCATACTATTTTTTTCTATCCTGTTCTTAATTGATATACATTGAGCTTTTTTATAAAAACTGTGCTAGATCTTTGGGCTGCACTTTTAGTTTATCGAAAAGTTGTTGCTCGAAGTATTGATATTCTATATTTTATCTTTTCATCTCCTGCATTGTCTACAATATCTTTTCCTGCTCGCTAAACAACCCCAGCAGTTCTACTTGCACTTTGTTTATCTCAATATTATATATTGTACTCTTTCGTTGGTGAACTCGAGATTCTTTGCTAATTTCTTAAAGCCAACTTCGTTTTGATCCGCATTTTATCTTTGGTGCGTGACCTATCTCAATATATCAATACTTGCCTTAAATCCTTCAGGAGATAGTTCAGTAAGTTTAAAGCCTCCGCCGTCAATTTCTTTTACCCGCAAGAAGATAATCTGCTCTCTCTATGATTTTTCAACTTTTCAAGCATTTTTAAAAGCTCCTTAATTGTGGATAGCTTGGCTGATTTCAATTTTTCTTTTTCCTGTTTTAAAATATGTAAATTTTATAGATATTTAGTCTTTCTCATGAGAAGAGGTTCTGCCTTTTCAATGTGGTTGGGCTATTTTTTGCTGAGTGTGCTCCGGATGCCCTCTTCTATCTCCTCGATTTAATTACAAAAATCAAACTCCTAGTTGAGTATATTTTCTATCTTTAAGTCCATTTCTTTTAGTTGTCTTAATCTATCCTCCACATCTCTTTCGATGTTCTCGTTGAGAGCCCTGCATTTAAAACCAATTACCAGAATTTACCATTGGCAGCTATCTTAGATTGCTGATTGTTGATTCCACTGGTATTGATAGTTGATATGATGGATGAAATTTCATTATATTGTTCAATGTGTTTACCGATTGAATTGAGGCTGCTATTGTCCGTATCGAAGCGTGTCTGCGACAAATTATTTTTCAAATCATCAAATATTTTTTGTCTTTATTTAAGCATGAATTGAATCTGTCTTTCTTATTTAATCGAGTCGTACCTGACTTATTCAGCATGGACATTACTCTTGGAATCAAGTTATATTATGAGATGATTTGAATCTAAACAAATCTCAATTAGTTTAAACAACCAAACAAATCCAATATCAAATTAACTAATTATTTAAGGTGATCAATTATTCTAATTCATTGGCCATAAATTTTGTAATTATAAATATTCACCAGCAATAAAGAAAATGATCAACGAAATCATGAACGGGTGGGGGTGGAGATATTCAATTCGACCCATATTAATGGGCATATTCTTCGGACTTGGACACTTCTTATCCTATCTGATTTTCTCAAGGAAAACATTTACAAATCTTGAAACTCGATTCAATTCATTTTTGAAAGACTATATGCCATGATCGATTCGCCTAATCTATCCTTATCAACTGCCATCATATATTAAATTGAATATTTTTGCTAGGATAAAAGATAATTGCTCTAGTCCCATACATTGACTCTTGCTCTTTAAAAATGTATATATCGAATAGATTTATCTCAACTAAATATAAATGTAATAAGTTAATGCCCAACAGCACACTATCAGAATCCGATCTATATAAT
>Ga0302185_10000976_pt1 | contig 20810 bp, 22 predicted proteins | sample II_Bog_E1_1_FD_200231 | JGI IMG/M metagenome (GOLD analysis project Ga0302185, IMG submission 200231) | Peat permafrost microbial communities from Stordalen Mire near Abisko, Sweden - II_Bog_E1_2 | ecosystem: Environmental > Terrestrial > Soil > Wetlands > Peat | place: Sweden: Abisko... | reverse complement strand
TACGACTGATGTGCAAGGCTTTATTAAAGTTATTTCTGACTCAACTTGAGAGAGGGATCACGGCTGAAGATACGCTCATATTGTTCAGGAACATCTTTCATCACTTTGATCTATTCAGCTAATTCTGAGAGAGATAGTCCCATTAGTTTTTTATCCACCCCTTTCAATAAATTTAACTCAGCGGATGCTAACTTTTTCGAGTTCTTAAAGGTGTAAGCTCTTTAATCGCGTGTCTCTTACTATAGCTTTTTTATAAAGGCATTTTAATTTTATATCTTTGATTTGATTGATTCGATTAATAAAGTTTTTTTGTTTCGAACAGGAAGAGGAGCTTGAATTTATGAGAGAGCTTCTACAGTTGGGAAGTAATTATGCAAAGGCTTAGAGGGTGTTATTTATCCTTTTTCACGTTTTTATGGCTGCATTAGTGGCTTTGGCGAGGCAGGAATCAATGTTGTTTAAGCAAAAGCTGTGCTAAAAGCCTTTTAATTTTTAACAGGAGGAACTACTTTGCTGGTCATATCGAAAGCAGGGTTGCTATTTATCTTTTCTTCTTTTTTTAGTCCTTGTGTTTCCTATTTGATGCTAAACAAGCCAGCTGCAGTTGGTTGTTTACTAAAGATGCCAAATGTAGGTGCAAAAAGAGATGATTCTAGCTTTTATTATGCCTTAGCCTTTACTTCAGGCTTAGAGACAACAGGAATCTCTTATTTTTTATTTACAACTGTTGGAGAAAATAAACTTGAATTTATTGGTTGAGGATTGAAGATAGATCCTAAATTAGATGGTTTAGTTAATCCAAAAAGAGAGGGTGACTTAGTTTAAGATAAGAAAGGTGAATTTAAGTCTTTGCTTCCTTGAAGTATGCTCGGAGATTGAGTCTCTTTTTTTGATCCATTAAATAGACTTTTTTGAGTTTATTGAGCTGGATTAATACCAGTGGTTGATCCGGGAATTTTGAAAGGATTAGAGTTAAGTAGTGATCCTTGTGAGGGTGAAGGATGTCCAAAAGGATTAGAGTCAAATAGTGATCCTTATGAGGGTGAAGGATGTCCAAAAGGATTAGTTTTAAATAGTGATCCTTGTAAGGGTGAAGGCTGTCCAAAAGGATTACTAACTGATTTTTTTTATTCATTCTTATTGATGGCAGTTAACTTCATTTCTTCCTGACTTTTCTTCTATCCGAATTTGATCTCCTCCTTACCAGTAGCCTTCCAAGGTTATTTTACGTCAAATACATAGGGTGATTTTTTAATCTTCTCCATCTATTCTAAAATTTCTTCATTCTTATCCTTCTCAATACCTCCAACTGAACTGATGGCATATCTCCTGTAAAGTTTTCCACCACCTAGAACCAGCACAGTGGGAGGAAAAGCAACATTTAGATTAGTTTCTTTGCTTTGAAAATACATTGTAATGAACTCTCCCTTGTATTTCTTTACAATCTGTTGCAAGAGTTCATCTCCATCTTCCGGGCATTGACGCTAGGGCTTAATCATATTGTTCATCAGAGCCATTCCTTGAAAAAACTTTCCATCTTTCTCCTTCAGTTCATGTTTACTCTCCACAGCAAACACATTTAGTCTGTCAAATGTTTACAATGGGTCCACAACATAGATAATTTCAGTTTTTTCGACTTGTAGACAAATGAAGTGGCCACTATATATTGCCTTACAAGCGAAACCTAAGTGTTGGTCTTACTTGAAGAAAAGTTCACGCGAATCTTTAGTGGTATAAAAACTTTCATTCCCTCTCACCTGATGATTATCTGGAGTTAGGATGTTTCCCTTGAAGAAACAGAGATAGCGTTGATCTGGTGATTCATCTTCGTCATCATAATAAGCCATAACCAATCCAAACACATCCTCTTCACTTGGCGCGCTATTAATCTTCTTCAAGTCTCCAGGTTGATCGTGCACATTAATCTTAAAGACTTCTATGATTTCGCTAAACTAAAAATACATGCAGTCTTCTTAGTTTGCACTTTTTAGGTCATGACTTTGTAATTTGTCAAATGTGGTACTGTTAAAGATTTTCATCATTAGCTTCTCGCATATGATTACATGACCAGATACTAGACTCACGGATGTGGCGCATTATACTTCAGCAATTTGAGTTTAACTTTAGATGGAGAGGTCTTGAGTGAGACGGTAAATGAAAACTTGGCCCTAGAAACGCCAGCCTATAAAAGTTTTATCATTCACCCAAAGATAGCGATTGAAACAATGAGTATTTGATAAAGGTTTTGCATCAATTATAGGGAGAAGAGTAGTATGTGTAAATTGAATAATTGATTCATTGCAAATAGCCAGTACCTCATCCGATGGGGAGAGAAACAGATCACCTGTAATATTTAGATATGCTTTGCCGTTGCTTTATTCTTTGCCAGTCAGCAATTATGCTTCAAATGCTGAGAGTGATGTCATAGTCACTCCTTTAGAGTAGGCAATTAAAAGAAGTCCATGGGTGTTCGAGTATGCTGCATATTATCATTTTTACCTAGGTTATAGATGCCAGTGGAATAGAGACTATCAACAAGGGGAATGGTATTGTTAATGCGTTTGGTGACAGTGCGTTGTACTGCGCTTTCCACTTCTATGTACCCCTTCTTAGTGCAGATGCGCTTATCTCGCATTTCCTCTGAGTCCTCATGCAGTAGCATGTACTTGGGCAGTGCTTCCGATGTCATTTGAGAATTATATAAGATTTGATGATGAAATCACTTATGATATATCACTTCAATGCAGTAGGTTTATAAAAATATCCAAAAGACCGCCACTATTATTATGGGTAAATCATCGAAGAATTTGCTCGTGCTAAAGGCAATAATCTATCAATTTTTTCTGGTCCACCGTTCATGTGTTACTTTTTCAAGTTCCTCTTGCTTGCTCTTCTCTAACATCAGTGCGGCCCCGCTTATATAAGTCAAATTTTTCTACATGATCTCAGAAATACTTTAAGATACTCAATGAAAACACGATATTAAGGATATTTTAACGGAAAAGCCAGCTACCATAGCTCGTCTTCCTCATTCTATTTCATAGAGGAAGCTGATAGATGAATATTTATTTATTTTGATTATGGTTTGTCTTATATTGTTAGTTTACGAGTATAGGTCTTTTGATCTTAGTATTTTTGCTATATTTCTGTTTTTTGGGCAGATAGAGGAGAGATTTGTAGAAAAGTTATGATGTCCTTAAAGGAAAGTAGAATACTTTTGCGTTGTTCATAAGAGCCTTCCTCCATCTAAGTAATACTGGAAGTACCCCTTCTGTGGTCTTGGGATAAAAAGTGAGCACGACAGCATTATCTCCCTCAATACTATAAAAATTTATCGTGTAGTTATTTATGATGGGAATGCATTTAGGGTGTACAAAATAGACGTACATACTATAGCTATCGGATTTAAAGCTAAGATTAGTGCTTCTGAACATTAGTTCACTCTCATTATTACTTCTGAATCGTTCGAGAAGGGAAGTGGCAAAGTGATATTGAGGGAAGAAAGTAAAGGACGAAATGGAACGGGTGGGTAAGTTAAAGCAGGGAGAATTGATTAGTGATGCTATGCGTTTACCAATTATCATAATATTAGTTATAAAGCACACTTAAACTTAATAAAGATAACGAGCAGATCTATTCCTTCTGAAAACAAATATATCCATTATCTTGATTGAATAATCCAATACAACTATCAAATCACTGCTGACTATAAAAAGGATAGTCTACCAGCCCTATTGGGCCATGCTGTGTACCGTAAAAAGTCTTAAAATCCCATTTGTTGTTTATTTCCCAATTATTAATGATCCTTTCAGCCAAGTCAGGATTAGAAATGTACAATCTTCCGAAACTAATAGCGTCACAAAGACCCTCACGCATTTTAATCAACCCTGTCTCTGGTGTAAAGGAGTCATTGCCTATCAATAAACCCGAAAAGAATGCCCTCAAAGCCTTGCAAACATCAGGAATCTGTTACTTCTGAGAGAGGGGATATAAATTTTTTAAGGGATAGAATTCTGTCGATTCACGAACCTCCACAAATCCTATTTTGCGTTTGTCTAGCTCTTTAAGCAGAAGAGAGTATGTTTAAAGAGGATTTTAGTCATACATATCTTTGAGTCTAGAGGCAGGTGATATTTTAATACCAATTCTCGAAGGAGTAAAGTACTTCAAAGTTATGTCGATAAGCTATAAACAGAATTTCACTCTGTTCTAAGCACTGCCACCATATTTATCAGTTCTTTTGTTGGCAGAAGTTCGAAGAAACTAATCCACGAGATACCCATGAGCCCCATGAAGCTGAATGCCATCGAATCCAGCCTCTTTGGCCAATTTAACACTTTACTCGTATTATTTTTTGGTGGTTTCGATGTCCTCGAGAGTCATTTCTTTTGGTACTGTGAAATCAGCACCTTACAAATCGCGCATCTTTTACCTTATAGCGATAGGAGAGGGAGCCCAATGCTCAAGGCCATCAATCTTTAGAGGGTGGGTTACTCTTCCGCAATGAAATAGTTGCACAAATATCTTACTGCCCTTTGCATGTACTCCATCGACGACTCTTTTCCAGCCTTCCATTTGATCTTGATTGTAAAGGCAGGCTGCTCCGACGAATCCTCTCCCTCTGAGACTCCAAGCAGTAGCTTCCGTGAGTATTAAACCAGCTCCAGCTCTTTGTTCATAGTACTATGCCATCAGTGGCGTAGGTATGCAAAGCTTAGGATCGCATCTTTACCGCGTCAATGCAGCCATTACGACTCTATTTGTCAATGTAAGATCTCCCATTTTGAGTTCGTCTTTCCAATTGACCTCCATTTCCCGATATGTTTTAATCTATGTATAATAGATAAATTTGTCTTTTCAACTTTTTCTTTCACAAATCTAAATAATCTTTTAATGTGGTAAACTGTATAATACTTAAATAAATCTTAAAAAAGTAATCATTCTGCTAGGCTAGGAGTAGAACCGACACCCATGTAGCGGAGAACTTCTTTTTACATCCGCTTTTGATCTTCCAAAATCTATTATTGCATCATTTTTTCGGTTGTGATCGAACATGCAGCTATTGATTCTCCAACTTCTCGTTGAGACTCAGGTCTATCTCCAACTATGCAGTTCATGACGTACACTTCAATCCTCTTCTAGCCTTCGAGGATTTACTACTTCATCATTTTCTCGGTGTTGTATGAATTAGCTGCTAGAGAAACCTATTACGGCTGAGGCTCATCCTTTTCAAAGCTGATTGAGGCCAACAATTCATTCTGCATACGCTTTTCATCTTATAGAATTTATTGATGCATTATCTTTTCAGTATTGCATGATGATTGCTATGGCTCCTTGGATTAGGTTTGCATTGCTTCCTTCTTTTACAATCTATTGATTACCTACTACAAAACGTGCTCGTTTTAGTAGTTGATGAGGTCATCCATAAACAATCCTACCTCCTCTTTCTCCTGTCGGATGAGGGATCTTTAGCTTCCTTTAACCGATTTATCCACCTGGAACTTGAAAGGCTCAATAAACACTTTTTCTGAGCCAAGTGATTCTGTCTTGACTTCATGAAGAGGTTACCCTTCAAAATGTTTGGCCACTTAATTTTCAGTCCATCTCTGATCAAACACCATTTTTTGATTCTTAAGTTCTCCTTTCTCTGGTTCTAGGTCCTCCTCGATAGAGTTACAGGATGGTCCTACCGATATCACTCCTTCACTCTTCTTTTTCATTGATCCATTTTTCACTTTCGGTTGAATACAAACTTTCCTCTTCCCATCGCATGGTTCATTTTGTTGAGTAATTGCATCTGCAATTTAAATTTCCAAGGAATGGCAATCCGATTTAGATTTTCGCCTCATGGATTCAGCTAAAAGTTTTTCATCCTGGTCATTCAAGGGGAAAGGATGGGCTTCCATTTTAACTGAAGGTTTCCGACGTGGTGATTTATTTTCTTTTTCTGTTGACTATTTTATATTAGACGCGACAATGATAACATTTTCTTTGTAACTAATTGTCGGAGGTGTTTCCTTATGTTCTGGGAGATTGATATCCTCCTGTAGTACCTATTTAGGCATTGGCTGAACTGAGTTCGAATTTTAACAACCCATATCTGTAGAATTAATACTTCGATTGCAATAGAAATTCTATAAAAATACAAAGAAGAAGTATTTGAGAGGAGTGGCAAAAATTGACCATTAAACAAAAACGATATTTTTGTGTTGAAAAGAAGAAGCAAGAAGAAGTACGCAGGAAACAACATTTACGAGGGAGTTATTTTGCACCTTCTTTTTTTTATTTTCAATGAAAAATAGGGTATATTTAATTCAGGTGTTAAACATTAATAATCATCGAAGAAATAATCAGACCAAATCCACTTATAAACGAGGGTTTAGGGGATCAATCAGAGTACCTTCTTTTATTGCTCCCACCTTTATTAGCTGGGGCTTTAGCAAATCACGCATTTCACCCTCAATCACCTACTTTCTGAGAGTGTAAACTTTGCCCATTACGTCCTTGAAGTCGTCTCCCCCATTTGTTAGGAAATCAATGGTAACTCCTCGATAGTTTTTGCTAACATCAATTTCATCACCATTGGAAAAAGTGGCACCGAGGAAAGTCCTGGTTCCATTTTCTGCCAAAGACACTCGCTGTCTAAGTCCCCATGCTGGATAAAATCCCTTATTTCCCGCCTGAATGATTTTAAGCGTCTAAATCAGTTCATATCCTGTCATCTCAAAAGATAAAAGCAGATTATTGAAGGGAAACATGTTGTAGAAGTGTTGAAACTGGATTACACCCGGCGTCCAAATAGTTCTAAATCCACCTGGGTTGACTATCACGAAGTCATGAGTGGAGCAGGCGCTGTGAATGAGATTTGTAATCAAGTTACCCAATTCGCTCTATTCATCCGTAACTTTATTCAATACAATCTCATTGGTAGCAAGGGGCTCGAGGAACTACTGCATTTTGGGCAGCCATTTAGTAGTAAATAATTCATGCAATTCAGGATGTGCAACTACTGGCTTGCCGTGAAAAGTCCACTCCACCAAATCTCCTGCTAGTGAAAGCTAGTCCTTTCCAAGATAATTACATTTTCGATAATTCTAAAATATTTTTTAGCAGACAGGTATAGGTCCTTATATAACGCGGTCATAGATCTGAGTGTTGTAGAACTTGAGGTACATCACATTGAAGTAATACCCACCATTAATAGTACCCATCACCGGTACACCTCGAATGAAGTGGTGAGAGAATTTATGACGATGACCCTGGACGATACCGTCAATCGTGCCCAAGGGTAACAGCGAAATTAGTACGCTAATTTCATCTGTGGAGTCGCATTTGCTCTTTTGAAAAGTAGAATCGTCCCAAAAGCCATAAGATTCATTTGCATCACAGTCGTTGCCTACATGACTCAGTATTAGAACTGCATTTGCTCCCCGTTATCTAAGATCCTTACTATTTTCCTTTACAATTTCAACATATTCCTAGAAATGATAGTTCGGAAACAACCCCTAAGCAAAAGCACCCGTCGTTGATGGTGTTTCTACAGTGCTCAGTCCAATAACTCCAATCTTAATCCCGCTCTCCAATTCATATAGCATGGTATTTTTTTGTTTGGGCAAGAATTCTTCCTGTTCTAATTCAGATAGCACATTTGCGGCTAAGTTTAGAGAAGGGTCATTACGCCCATTCCAATACGGAAAAAGTATGCTTGGACCAAAATCGAATTCATGATTGCCGATAGCTGACGCATCAACTTGCAGAGTATTGTAGAAGTCGTTCATTATTTATCCGGAACTTACGAGAGGAGATGCTTCTATACCCCCTTGAAACTGATCACCAGCATCGAGCCATAAAACATTACCTTTATACTCCTGTTTAATGGTCTATATCATACTAGCCATGAACTAAAGTCCACCATAGTTGTAAGTCTGCTGAGTGTCAGTACGGTAGAGTTCTGTTGGAAAAGCAGAGCCATGAATATCATTGGTGCCGATGATAGCAACAGTTTGAAAGGCTTTCTCCGCTAAGGTGATAGTAAGCCCAATAAGCAAAATTACCACTACTTTCATCATTAATTCTTATATAACCAAAGGTATAAAATTTGAATATATATATCGGATAATTAACTATAATAGTGGTATTAGTTTGATATTTATCAGTCCAATTCAAGGAAAGTTTTTGTTGAAAAGAATCCTCTTTTGTTGATATAGATACCAAATGAGTCTCTACCACTGATTACGAGATCATGTGATGTAAAAATAAAGAACCTATTTGCTTATCTGGAATATTTTGATAAGTAGGTTAAATTATAGGATGAATTTTCCATTTAAAATCATCTGATAAATATATCTTATGAAGAGAATTGCATTCATTGGTCTACTTGTCACCCTGCTGGTGGCTTTTTAAGTTAAACAGTTCGATAATGCTGTTCCGCATACTAACATTGGCAATGAAAGTATCGCTTGCCACACTGACACTGCTCCCAAGGTAACTAATGGATTTGCTACCTATTTTTCGGATAATGTCTATGCTTGCTAAAAATGGAATCATAAGGCCAAGTCACTTACTGATTGCTTTGTGGCCCTCAACGGAGTTTGTGGCATGGATAATCAGAAATACTGCGATCATTGTGTGACTGTAATTAACACCAATGGAGGACAGGAAAAGTGCCGAGTGATAGACTTTTGTGACCCAAAAAACTGCGATTTCCTCGATGCTGGACACCTCGACTTCTTAGATAACAATGGACGAGCCAACTACAAATTTGTTGACCTGGGAAAGAATGTTGTGCCTTATAAAGGAGCTGGAGGACAGCCTATTATTGAATGGCACTGGACTGCTTGCTGATGATTAATCAATAAAGGTTTGCAAATATTTATCAATTAATTTATGAAGTTAGGTTTGCCAAATTATGTTATACTATAATTTTGAATTTTCAAAAGATTTATTTTAGTTGTGAAGGCTTTTCCGACTATTCGCAAGTATTTGCAGCCTACTTTTGGCAGCGAGGCGTCTCCATCTTCTGTGTTGTTCTAAAAAGGAGTCTCTGTGGCAACTGATTTGCACATGCTTCTTTTTAACTCAATAGCTCATAAATAGTTATTGGCATAGTGAGACCGCTTTCTGTTGTAAAAATTAAAATAATCAACCGATTGACTGTTTCATGATCGTCACTAATTGATTTTTATAGTTGGTTTTCAAAGTTGAAATAAAAGTTTCATCAACCGCTACGATTTACAAAATAACAGAATTGATATCTATGAGTTCATGTCGATGGTATGGCTTGTACAGGGGTTGACCTCTGCAAAAAAGCATAAATAAAGTTTCAGCACGGTGTTATGCTGGCGTTATTGCGATTATTTGCGATCTGATTGTTGCTGCTCACCATGGATAAAACTAAAAATAGCCGCATATTTCTAATCTGACGATGGTGTTGTCCTCGATTTTATACGTTAAAAGTCACGTAATATATTTTTGCTTCCCGCAGATTATTTTTATATTATCTTGGTTTCTTTGCAAATAAACTTGTCCATCAGTTAGTAGTTGATATTTCGTCCATTCGTGATCACTGACGCTGTGTCCTGCAGTGCCCACTACGAAATAGTCATTTATATATTTTATTTAATTTCCAATGGGTATATATTCTGGTCTGTGCTCACTATATATATATTTGATTTTTAATTCATGAAGGAAATTGCCAAGATTACATATCTCCCCGCAGCGGCCACCAAAATTATTGTAAAAGCTAGATCCGACATCAAAATACAGAAAATAACGTCCTTTCGCGACATGCTGGCTGCTGGAGTTGATTTTAATAACTTGAAACGGGCTGTTCTCATCGGAGATTGTTTATTAACGGAGGGCAAGTGAAACTCAATGATCATTTTATGATTGTTTTTCTTTCTCATGTTCATTAGTGATAGAAGTCGGGACTTTGACAGAGGATTAGCAAATTATTTTGTATTTTCCAGTTTAAGAGAAATCAGATACAAGAAAAAATGGGAAGGGCGGATGACAGCAGTGTAGGAAGAGGCTGCATCGGACTTAATGACTTCCTTCCTCAGTGAAACCCTACTTATATATGGCTAAAACAAAAGAGTATAGAATGGTGAGATCATCTATTTTTCATCTGTCTTTCTGCTGGTAAATTCGCTGGCTCCCATGCAACCTGCCTTCTACGTCCTTGTCAACTTAGTCAGCATATCATTTACGATAGATATCGTATGTACACCTCTGTTTTGAAACAATCAGCGCCGCTCAACCAATTACGTCAAATTATGATGGAACAAAAATTAATGATAATCATAGGTTTGGAAGCAGGAAACGCCTAAAATCATTTGTAAAAGCGTGAAGAAACTTTTCTAACGAGATCTGATTTCTTGATAATTTTAATAATAAAATTATAGCAGTTTATAAAATAATAGCTTGCGGCTGTCATCTGATAACAATTTTACAAATATTAATATCAATCATATTGTCTGGGTCAATCCTCAACAGCAATTGCTAATAGTTAGTGTTGTTAAGAAAATCAATTCACTCAAACCGAATTCGAAGGAGCAGCGAATCCTTTGACATTCAACCAATTGAGGATGCTATTTAGATGTTTATTATTTTGATATTAGGATGACAGTGCGTATTAGTGAATGAGGGGACCAAGTAACTCTCCTGAAAAGGTGCTACAGTATGACAACAAAATTCTTTGGTCTGTTCTTTTATCGTTTATCTTGCTGTAGTTTGCATCTATATAATTCATCATATCGTAAAGGATCTATCGATGAGAATTGACTGTTTAATGGCTGTTACTTTGCATTGATCCTAAACATTATTCTAGAACTTAACGAAAACATGGTTTAAATCCTATAGAAAGGAAGGGAAAGTCTTCAACCGAAGGTGTGTTTATATTATAGTTTGAGCCAATGTATTCATAGGGATATAACAACGAAGAATAGTGACATTTTGGTGTTACTAAATTACTTTTTTATTTTATTTAATTGCTCTCGTCAGCATCAACAATTTCGATAATTTTGAGATCATTAGTTTTTTTGGGTCTTTTGTACATCTAGCAATCGAAAGGACAGAATTATTCATCCTCATTTATGTTTTGTTTTAATTTATATCCTCGTTACAATTATGGGCAGCTCTTTCTTTTCTCGAGTTGCGGAAGAGGTTCTTTCCTACGTTTATTACCCATGCATGGCTAATTATCCACTCTTCCTGTCTTATTTTTGTTATTTTCTTTTTTTCCTGAAGAGTCTTACATTTTGGGATGATTTATATCGAGTTCATTAATGGTCGAAGAGTCGCTCAGTCGATATATATTCTTACTACCGATTTTGCCAGATTTCCTGAACTGGTGATTAAGGCTATTAAGTTGGGATTTGTTGAATATGTCTGAATGCTTATATTTGAGATGAAGGTAAACTCCAGAGTATGAAGGGTATATCTTCTTGCAGAAGCATTGATAATACTTCTCCCCCTCTTCACTCGACTACCATCCTCCTTCTTCTTCTTCTTCTTCTTCCCGCATGTCGCTCTAAACTAATAACATACTGAATTACACCAAAACTAGGCCATATTCTAACAAAATACAAATTAGAATTTAATCGGATTTATAAATATGCGGAACGAATCAAAGCAATTGCCTCTATAGTTCTCCTAGCTCACTTTCGTAGTAGTAACCTCTCGATTTGTAAAAATCAGTATTGCCGAAAAAGAGAGTCATGAGAGGGTCCAACAACAGAAGGTCTATCACGATCGTTGCTCCCACCGTCGCTAACCTAAATCACAAACTGTTTACCAATAATTGTGGAGATAGTAGTACTGTCTTGGAAAGACTTGCATAGTATGAACACAAAGAATACCAAAAACCGCAAGTAAAATTATTATAGTGGCGTAGTATCCATAGTATAATGCGTAGAGATGCTCTTGGTGATGGTTTTCATCAAGTTACAGCTGCTCGTGACGAGCTTTCTCCGGATGTTGTTGCATCTATATTTGAATTTTGAAGCGTTATTTCTCAGTTGCGTACACTTTCCTGAGGACAAGATTGCCATAGATGTAGGGAACAGGTAATGAGGCAGCCAACGCAACAACAGTGCCCCAAATAATGATCGTGGCATCAAATTGCATTCCAACTGTGGTGAATATGCCTGACACTACCATAGCTTGCCACAGCATATTGATTAATACTAAAGCGGTTCTCGATGTTTTGGTGAAGAACTCTTAGTGGGAGAGGTAAAAGATCGAGTAGAGACTCCAACAGGTCCATTTATTATTTTTAAAAGAGGTCTAAAAAATTTAGGAGGTGTTTTCGTTCGACAATAGATTATAAAGCCAAAACAGAAGAACCGATATCACGAAGAACCATAACGGCACACTCTCCCGCATGTGAGTTTGGAACTGGATTATCAGATATGTACGAAGCCTATTGAGTTGACTGAGCCCCAGCAGAGAACATCGCCTGTTCCCCCCAAGTATAGTGAGAAGTCATCATTTAGCAAAGGAGTGGTTGCTGGATTGGGGATAGCTGTCGGCAAAATGAATCGAGGTTTACTAACCAGCAAAGTTGTTGAGGTAGAGAGATCCATAACTTCATAAAATTTTCCGTAATTCATTGTGTTAAGAAAGTTAAAATATGAAAGAGATATTCCAGTGCTGAGAGTTGAACTTGTGATTGAGGCCAGTCCAGCCAGATAGGAATCTGTTGATGAATTAAGGTTAATTATCTATTGATTAATGACTACATCACTGGAATTTGTAGTTGTGATAGGAACAGCTACATAAACAGACGCTGACCCAGTCGAGAATTGAAATACGAAGGCTTGAGGGGAGCCGGTGACGAAGGTTTGAGTAACAAATTGTGCATTGATCAGACTGTATGTCATTTCATTGCCGAGCACATCCAAAAAGCGCAAAGAGGAAAGCGGTGAATTTGGCTGTATAGCTATATATCTTACAATTGTGCAGGGTGGACTTGTGCAATTGAGGATATCTGATGAACTGAAAGAAAAATCAATGACAGTGAGTGCGTTGCATTGAGCAGATGAAAGGACATCACCATGTTTGTCAGTATGGGTGATATCAAGGACCTGCGCTATTGTTAAGGAGAGAATAAGGATCAATGAGATGATTTTCATGGGAAGTTGATCTCTCATAGTTTAAATTTTAGGATTCCTGATATATTAAAAGTTATAACAATTCTAAATTAATTTGAATGTGGAGTATGTAACCTCTTTCAGCAGTCAAATCAATCTTTATCAATTTGTGTTTAATTCGTTAAATGTTCAACTGCCATCAAATAGGCAGTCCTTTGATAATTAAAGCTCTAATAATGTTAATCATTGATGCGAAATCTTGATAATTTATTTTAAATTAATCGAGGGATCAGTTGCCCATAATTATAATACATAAAACACAGTTATGAATCTCGTACTTAGGTGCAAATAATTCAGAAAATTATTGGCCAATGATTGCATTATGATTCCCGGCTGCTTCAACGGACTTATCGCTCGACTTGCGGCTCAGCACGGCTTTCCAGCCATCTATGTTTCAGGAGGCGCCCTCACTGCTTCTTCAGGAGTACCTGATATAGGACTGAGGACTCTTAATTAATTTTGTTCAGTTATTAAGGATGTCTCCACCTTCAGCAATCTTCCAGTTATCGCTGATGCTGACACGGGTTTCGGCTAGGGGGAAATGATGGCACGTACGGTCAGTGATTATTTCTATTCTGGAGCATCGGGCCTTCATGTCGAGGATCAAGTTTTTCCCAAACGTTGCGGACATCTTAACGGTAAGGAATTAGTTCCTACTCAACAAATGGTCGACAAGATTAAAATTGCCCGGGAGACAAGTCTGAAAGTATCTGACGGATAATTTGTGATTTGCGCAAGGACAGATGCAAAGGGAGTCTATGGACTGGAGTAATGCATCAAAAGATCGAAGAGCTATATTGACGCAGGAGCTGATATGATTTTCCCTGAGGGTTTGGACACCGCTGAGGAATTCCAGATAGTTGCAAAGGAACTAAAGAATTACAAAAGCAGCATATTTTTATTGGCAAACATGACAGAATTTGGCAAGACTCCATATATTAACATCGGCACCTTTAAGGAATACGGATATAACTGTGTGATATACCCTGTTTCTACACTGAGGGTGGCAATGAAGGCAGTTGATGGTTTTTTTGGCGATCTTAAAACTAATGGTGTGCAGAAGGATTATGTCGATAAGATGCAAAGTCGAAAGGAACTCTATGACCTCCTGCATTATACTCCGGGAAAAGAGTGGCACTTCCCTTAAAGCGAGAAAAAATGATTGATGAAATGTTGGTATTGATATCAATTAAATTTTTAAAAATATAAGTAAAGAGCCTACGATAGCCTACAGACTCATTAAAAGAGTGTTAAAGCCTGAGATGAACTCCCAGCCGAATTAATTTATAAAGTAGGATAAAATATAGCATAATTCTATGAAGAGATAACTATCCTATAATTCAAAACAAAGAAACCCGCTTTAGTTGTCGTTTATTTTCCCATTCAAACTACCAAACTAAAGACCGTTATTCTTTGCATCTTGAGGGGACCGATTTCTCAGTTGGAGACTGTCCGTTGGCGTTGATTTCCTCCGTCATCGGAAATTAATAAATTTATTGTTGATAAAACTCATATTAATAGGTTCTTCAATTTTTATTACTATCATTAATAAAAGTTGAAAGGTTGCTGACCAACATGTCCATCATCCAACGCATCCTCCCCATCAGCATCTTTGCCGTAGGCTGTGCCGCCCTGACCTTCCAGACCACCATACTGCACCCCTACCACAATGAATTGGATTAGGAATTCAAACAACTGAGAACTCTTTAAGAATCAGATCGGAAGTTTCAAGAGTTCGAACAAGAAGCCCTGTTGGCAGTCAATCTTATTGACTCACGGGTGGACGAACTAATGAAACTTAAAGTCAAAAATATGCTTAATTAACTGGATTGATATTCTTAATTCTTACTGTTTTTAACTTTAATTCCTTGACTTATTTAGCAAAACTCAAACTATTACAGTTCCATGCTTATTCTCTCAAAATTACTGCTTACTTCATCGAAAATAGCATAACATGTGCCCTCAGGCACAATAATATAGTGTGGGGCTCTCACAACGGAAATTGAAAGATTAACTTCATCGTTAGACATGAGCTATAAATTGCAAACGAAACCCTCCCCTTTTAAATGGTTGAACTTCTGATGATAATAATGAGGTTTCCTTCCTCCTCCGTTTAATTTTTGATTATTTTTATTTGAATAATGTTGGTGAGAATGGCATTATTTTTTTCAATTTTGATCACAGACAAGCTTGGAGATGTGTATGGAGGCTAAAATATTACGAATAATAATCATATTAGCTTAGCATCGCAAACTTGGCAAGTATTGCAACAAATTGAAAGCCATGAACAATCATCAAAATAGAAAAATATCAAAAATTAGCAATCAAACAATCATCAAAAGCCTAACCTGAGAAGAATTTCATTCATTTAAAGATGTTGTAGAAAACCCGAAGTGAAATTTATCTATGAGCGGAAAAAGTTGTTGAGGAGAAAAGCAGGATGAGATCAAATGATCAGTATTACAATGAATACAGATGGCAAGGGAGACATCGGTAAGAGTCCTTTGAGTTTGACTTGTCTGATTTTTAATGGTCAAAAAACTAAATTCATGATTCAAATTGAGTTAATACCAATAATAATTTAAAAATAGGACTGTTTACCATCATTGGTCAACCTAATCGTTGAGATAATATTTAGGCTCAATAGGAATGGACTTGTCTATATGATTGGAGGTTAATATTTCGGACAAAGATTAAGCTGCCTCTGCATCTTTAGGATCCTCAGTTTCGATTATCTCCTGCTGGTTCAATCCCAAAAGATCTTCCCTTTCTACGAATTCATCTTAAAGTTTTTTATCTTCGAATAGTCTTTTATGATCATCAATCGGCTCTACCCCAAAGTCTTCTTCTCGTATCTCTCTCAACTATTATTCTTCTTCTCTAATATCCAAAAACACATCCTTATCCTCCTCCCTTTCTCGTGGCGGTACGTACATATTTTTTTCTGTTTCGAAATTCACCTTTTTATCTGTCTTTCGGATTTTATGATTGTTCTGGTCCCACTCCACAGTTGCATTTTTGATGGTGTTATTTAATGTGGTTTCCATGATTGATTTATCCTCCTCGGTAAAAGATCGTAGCAGCTAATTGTTCGCAAATAAGAACTTGCGGTAGATGCGTTCTTTCAAGGTAAAACGCCTGCGACGAAAGAAGGAGAGTCCTATTATCTTAAAAACAACCAATAAGTAGAACATCATGCGCACTATGAACATGAAATCGAAGGAATAGCTCTAGGCAGCTGGTTCGAGGGAAAGAGTGATGGGCTGTGCGATTGTTATGATCGATTACTACATCTGAAATAATATGCAAATGAATGGGAATAAATTCAAAAAACTGTTTTAATTATTGAGCTTATGCTTTGAAAAGCAAATGCATTTGGAATATAAGTCTAAGTATGGCTAAATACGATAGCAAAGGTATAAGGTTGTTTCGTAACTTTAATAGGGATTTATATCAATCAAGAAGTGGCCTGGACTGCTTTCGAGTCACTTGATGCTTGTTTCGCTGGTGGTTCTGGAAAGCCATTTTGGATGAGAACTTGCTGTGGCAAGTCTCGATTTCACAGGTAAAGTTTTTCTATAGCCATGTTCTTCTCTTGCGGTAGGCTCTTTTCTCTTCAGTGTATTCTCCTTCTTCCGCTGGGCATGTGCTCCTGTCTTCCCGTTTTTTTAATATTCTCTTGGCAGTTTATCTTTGTGTAAGATTAATAGTTTCTTCTCCCTCTGTCCTCAATCTCCTAAACTATTAGTTTTAAGCGAGCGAGGTTTCCAGTTCTTGCGGTTCAACTTGATTGAACATGGCCTCCTCGTAGAGAAAGGGGTTGATGCAAAATACGAAATAGGATTGGTAGTACATCCAAACAGACGATTATAGAATTTTAGCATACTCATGAGATAATTATATTATGTGAAATACCGTAGCAAGCCAACGGATAGTTAAATATAATCATTTAAGATAACATCACTATGGTCAGGGGATTATTAACTCGTTATAACTCGGCCGTGATTAGATGCAAACTTAGTCATCTATTTTACCCTACTACAGCCAAAATTTATGGGTTATTTTGAGCTAAATCTCCTATCTCTCGGTGCAACGCGGGCATTTCACTATAAAGTTACCTTGACTGCGAAATAAAGGCATTTTCATAACAAAATAAAAGTTTTGGCAAAGACAATTAACTCTCAAGTAATGGATAACTGTAGGACATTATGGGCATTTCTGATGATCATTCAACCAATACTGAAGACATTCGACGTGATAATGGTGCCCACAGTGAGATTCAAGTTACGTCTTGCTATTTGAGCACAACTTACATATATTAAGATGCTGCATAGATTGGGCATAACCATCAGAGACATCGTGCTATTCTTGAGAGCAAGTTTAGTTGATATATTTGGTTTTGCGTGATAGCCATTTGATTGAATTTATTGCCCGCGTGAGATCTAACTGTTACGCCTAATTAATCAGTCTAATTTCCTCTTTTGATTTGAAGATACTCAGGTTTCGAAGCTTATAGCCGATAATAACAAGAGCGCACAGTACAAAGAGGCAGATAAAAACTATGATTATCGACTTTGTCATATAGTATAAATTGATTGATGTTTAGGAAGCCAAACAAGAACGTACATTGGTTTCAGTAGGTGCATTTTTCATTGTACAGCATAATTTTTGGCAAATTGACCATTGAATCACAGGACCTTATATTGCAGAGGAAGAGTTTAAATTAAAAGGAGAACAAGAAACGAAGATGATCTACTTTTGGGAGGAGTCATAATTGAACTGAAATGAACACTGGTTGTTGATACTATCCTCTGTTAAAGAGATTATCTCGGCTTTCGATTTCTGAATAAGTAGAATCATAAGTATGACATTGAGGATGGATTTTACCATCATTGGTCAATGTAGATAGCCTTTAAATTATAATCCAATAGATACTTTAAAGCGCAGCTGACATAATATTAATATCTTTACCCTAAATCATAATCATTATCTACAGCAACTAAGCTATCGATTGAGTTGATACCAAGGATTTTTAAAAAGTCTAGGAAAATAACGATAAGATTTACATAATAATCCTTTTGGGACAACTAAACAGTCGCAAATGGGTATGGATAAAGTTTATAATGAATATTAAGCCATTTCTTAAGAAGTTGGCAGAAGAACCCAACACATAAACTGAAAAGGTTCTTTCCATTCTCAATTCTCACAAAAGAAGGAGATCAGAATTTACAGTTTTGATTGACGGTCAAAGCTTCTGTGATAGAACTCTAACGAGCAGAAACGCAAAGAATAGGTAGTTAACCATCAAGTATGTGGAAAGTCATCATCCAGCCATTAAGGCTCGACTTTTTCAGACGCATTAGTCCAACTCACCATCACCAAAGCAATCCAACAGGGTTAGAGAAAGAATATAGGGGCGATTAGCTTAATTTATGAACTCAAGAAAGGAACTGGTTGTCACCAGAGTTACTAAGAGGAAGAAGAGCAAGAGCCCATGGCAATCATATTCACAAAAAGATCAAAGTGGTCATTGTTAGATGGAGGTGTATGCGAGAAATATGTAAAACAATAGAGATTCAGGATGAAACCATCTAAAATATAAGCAATTTCTATTATATCCAAACAAAGACAGGCAAGTAGGCTCCAATCTAAGAGCGAATCCAAACTCTACTGCAAACAAATATTGGTAAAAAAATCGTGCACATCTCAGAAATCAGCTCCTCGTATCCGTAAAGTGAGAAAGATCGAACGATCAGAAGAGAAAGTGGAGGGATGGGAGGGTCGATATGCGGAGGGTTCAAATGAGTTGTGGCTAACTTGAGTTGATATTTACTATTTAAAGTTGTATCGTATTTGTTGACGCGGAGAAGGGGTATTATTTATCAATGAAATATCGCAGAATATCATGATCAACTTGCTGAGAGACCACTTTCAGAATGACTACTCTTCTCTAAGCAAGATCTGAGAACCATTCATATGGTTGATCCATGACGCAGTAAAAATAAACTATATGGATAGATAACTAAGGGGCAGCTAGCTAGGCTAGTCCCGTATATCTGCTAGACTCAGGCGAAGGATGTGTATTCATGTGATCATATTTGGCTAAGTGTCTCATCATCTTCAATATTTAATTATACATATCTTAAATATAATTTTCCTTTTCACTGCAATTACCAACAGAACCAATCCATTTGCATGCTTTATTGACTAATATAGCATTGTGAACAAATATAATTTTGTAAGGCTACATAATGTTGCAACCTCTTGATCAATTCGTCACCAAGCGTTTCAAGAACACTCTAGCCGTGTTTAAATCCTACTGCCAAAAAAAGAATCAATCGCTTGAACAGTTTAAACATGAGAGGGATGGCTTCAATAGCTCCATGACCAAGTATCAGAGCATCCGTGAACTAAGAAAGAAAGAGGAGCACTGCAAGGATAAAAATCTTGACTCGCCTAGAAAACAAACGGCTGCTGCTGCCCATAATAGATGTGAATAACCTCCACTCGAGCTGAGACACTCCGATTTAATAGAAATAATTAAATTGAAACTACATGAATCACACCATAAGAATGTGCACTTCAATACAGAGTATGGAGAAAGCCAAGTGTAGTTTAAGTGCTATCCAAGGTCTAAAAGAAGCAGGGATAGAATGAACATCACTAATAATTCGATAGTAAGCAAGGGTTTTAAGAAGAAACACATTGACCTAGTTGTGAAGAATTCTTATTATAAAATGAAGCCGAAGCAACGAACTTAGCGCAATATGAGTAGCGAAGAAATTATTGTGAATTTGAAACAACGGCCATGTTCTGCTATGGCTCAAATTACATTGAAAGGCGATTAGAAGGAATCTTCCCGAATGAAGACCTCCCCTTCAAGACATAAATTCAGCCAGATTATTGGAGGCACTCATCGTAAGACAACTAACACAGAAACAAATCTTGTATTCTAAACTGAAGCTTTCAAAGATCTCTCTGGCTGGTAGATCACAGGTTACTAATAAGAAGAATTTCCCTCTGACATGAAGGGGCCTTATAAAAGATCGACAAAGCGAAGAAGTAAGATGAACACTTGAGGAAGTTATCTTTATTCTTATTCGATTAATTTTCATCAATAAGTTATTAAGCATGTTATCTTCTTTTTATGGTTTGTGTTTCTAATGATCGAACTATAAATATCACGCCTGTCAATCGATAAAATCGAAGCTTTCATCTTTCTTTTACATCGTCCACCACACCTGGTCGATCAGGTTACCATCCATTGGCTGCTATAGATTGCAGCTGCTGAAAATTGACTTGCAACCCATGTTGGTTGAATGAATTTCCTCGCAGATGTCTTAAAGAAAATTGAGCGAGGGCTGAGTATCAACAGTCAGTTGACTACGCTGGATGCGGTACTACTGAGCGTCACTGACAGATTTGAGGCGCGAAATGGAGAGGGCGAGATTATCAGGAATGGGCAACAATTGTGTAATGCTCTAGGTAAGGAATAAAGTACGTTCAAGAGTGAGTCTAGAGATTGTCCGTGAGAGTAGGAAGGCAGTACAAGGGAAGGAAAGCATTCCTGAAGAGACTCCAATGCCTTTTCACAAGCTTTAGATGAGTGGGTCATTTTACAATTAAAATTTATATTAGTAATCCAAATAATACTATTTG
>Ga0302185_10000974_pt1 | contig 20889 bp, 21 predicted proteins | sample II_Bog_E1_1_FD_200231 | JGI IMG/M metagenome (GOLD analysis project Ga0302185, IMG submission 200231) | Peat permafrost microbial communities from Stordalen Mire near Abisko, Sweden - II_Bog_E1_2 | ecosystem: Environmental > Terrestrial > Soil > Wetlands > Peat | place: Sweden: Abisko... | reverse complement strand
TGTCCTGCAAGCCATATCAATAAACTAATGGATGCGGAAATAATATTTCATAAGCTAATTGTGGAACCAGCGGAATGCTATGTAGCGACTGCGCTGCGGGATATGTTCTCTCTTCTGATGCAAATTGCTATTCCTGCTCGACAGTGTCTCCAAACTGCAACCCCAATTCTTGCTCATACACATCGACCGGAGTGGTCACTTGCACCCAATGCTCAAGCAATGCATTTTTAATCCCCGTAACTATAAACGGAACCGAGTAGCTGGCTGATGGTTCTGCTGTTTACAGTTGCTCATTGTGCTCTTCTGTAGACTCTAATTGCCAAACTTGCACTTATAATTCTGGTCAGTCAACCAGTATGGTTTGCACATCCTGCTCTTCTGGATATGCCCTCAATTACTGGGCTCCAGTCATTGCTACTTGCTAAACCTGCGGCAGCAATTGCTTGTCTTGCCTTTATGTTCCTCCTGGAGTGGTGAACTGTACTTCATGCTCAAACAGTAGCTTCTCAACACCCTTGGTCGTTAATGGCCTTAACTATACTGTGAACAACAGCCTTGTCTGGACTTGTCAGCTATGCTCTGCAGGGGGCTCAAACTGTTTGACTTGCACGTATAATTCGTCACTCTCTTCAAGCATGTTTTGCTCTTCATGTGTTTATGGATTTGCTGTTGTTATCGGCTCTAACTACGCAAATCAAGGTTCTTGTCAGCCCTGCTCAAGTAATTGTTTGGCATGCCAAGCCATAACAGGAAGTGGATGTGGAGCTAGTGTGCCCGTGGCTGACTGCGGCACCAATGGATTAATGTGCACTTCCTGTGCAGCAGGCTATTATCTAACTCCCAACGGTAATTGCTATGACTGTCCAACTTTGTCACCCAACTGCAATCCCAATTCTTGTTCCGAAGTTTCCTATGGTGTCTTTACTTGTGATCAATGTGCAAACAACGCATCTTTGACTCCAGTCATGGTCAACGGGACAGAGTAAGTAATCAATGGCACTTCTGTCTATAGTTGTTTTGTATGCTCCACATCTACGATCCAGGCCAATCTACAGGCATTGTCTGCACCTCTTGTGCTGTAGGTTATGGACCTAACTACTGGGCATCTCCAGTCGGCACCTGCCAGTCTTGCGGTAGCAATTGCTTGTCCTGCAAACCATATCAGTAAACTAATGGATGCGGAGCTAATGTATCATCAGCTAATTGCGGAACTAATGGACCGAATGGAATGATGTGTACTAAGTGCGCAGTCACCTATGTCCTATCCAGTGATGCTAATTGCGATAGCTGCTCTTCAGTGTCCCCGAACTGCAATGCAAACTCTTGTTCAGAAGTTGCTTTAGGAGTGTATACCTGCAGCTTATGTGCCAACAACGCATTTAGCTTGCCTGTAATGATCAATGGTACTCAACAGGTGGTGAATGGCACTTCGATCTATAGCTGCCAATTGTGCTCCAGCCAAGACGCTAACTGCTTAGCGTGCGCTTATTATGTCGGACAGACAACAAACATGATGTGCACGTCCTGCGTAACAGGATATACTCCTAATTACTATGCAACTCCTCTTGGCATTTGCCAGCAATGTGGTGCCAGTTGCTTGTCCTGTGAACCTTACGAGCAAACTCCCAGTGGGTGTGGAGCTAATATTACATCGGCTAATTGTGGTACTAACGGCTTAATGTGTACTCAATGCGCTGCGGGTTATACTCTTTCGAGTGATGCAAATTGCTATTTTGGTTCATCAGTCGAGTTGGAAGATGACCTTGGCGTAACCCCAACTAACTGGCTGGTCATTGGACTCTCCATTTTGATCGGACTAACTGGTGTCCTAGCAAGTATTTTTCTATTAATTCAGTCATCTTTATAATCCTGTATATTCGAAGCAGATCAGCGAAAGGGGAAATGAGTTCAAGGCTTTTATCAGCAGAAATATAGATAGGCAGTGTAGGTCAATGATAACATCAAAATTCCAATCCATTTAATTTGTATTTAAATCTGTAAATATTATTGATAAGGATGAGTCTGTTCTTTTATGATAGAATGTATTGTAAGGTAGGTAACTTCCTTTTGATTTTTATGATGAATAAAGCATTTTATACATGAAGACGCCTTCTGTATAATTTCTTCTATTCATTATCTGTTAAATGTGAAGATTATTATTGAAATTTAGATACTTTTCAAAAATAGCATTCCTATTTTAAATGGACCAAAAAAACAAAATAAATGATATAAATAACATTCTGGAAACAGAATCTATTATCCATTTATCTATTTGTTAAATGTAAAGGAAATAGATGTTACAGACAAAATTTTTAGAATATGCCCGATCAAGAATTTATCATTTTATATAACAGAATTAAAACAAATTAATTAAAATTTTGTAATACAATGTCCCAAGAGGCAATTAAATAATTTAAAAGCATTGCAAAATAAATATTTTAAATTTAAGGTAAAAAATAACCGATATCACAGTACATAATTTTTCATTTTATGCTTGCTGCATATGGCATTACATTTTCTCCTGCGGTATATTTCGTCAATTTGAGAAAGGGCTGCATGGGTCTGTAAATTGAAGATGGTCTCAATTTGGTTGGTTGTCTTGTTGAGGAAGGTCCGTTCCTCAATAACATCCTGCTAGCTGCTATTTATCTGAATACTGTTCTTAAGGTTAAAGAACTCCTCATAAAGCATTTCATAATTTTCAGAAAGTAGAGAGTTGACCTCTGTTAATTTACTGATCTTTTCGTTTTCCAATTGTCTTTAACCAATCTTCTATATTATACGAACTTCTTCCGGCTGTCTTATCACAATTGATGGAGACAAACATCGATTTTCCGGCTTCAGCACTCTAATCTAACGTTCAACCCTGTTTTCATTTATTGGTTTCATCACACGTTCAACTGCCACCATTGTTGGGCTCACCCGACTTCGCTGTAAGAAATTTTCTTTTGGAGAAAAACTTTATTGCATAGTTCTCATAAAGATTGGCTGAGTTTTCATAAATGATTAATTTATCGAACCTCTGTTCTCCTGATTAAAAATGGGTTTTGAATTATAGAAAGAGTGAGGCTGTGTTTGCATCATCATCATTGGCTGTATTATTACAGGGTGTTGTTTTGGTTGAGAAATATTTACTCTAATAGGAAGCGTCCCTGTGTTTGGTCTTGAATCATTTCTTATAACTCTGCTTTAGACTGGATATATGATAACTCTTGAGTTTATTGGTCTGTGAGTGGGTGAGAACTTGTTGAGAGAAAAGGACACATATGGCTTAGTTTTGCTCATACCTTACTGAGCAGTTTGATCATGCGATTAGCGTTTCGGAAATATGGGTTTTCTGGTTTTGCTTTTATTTGAAGTATTGAGTTGTTAATTTTCCATAACAATTTCGATTAGAATATAGTATAAATAGATGATAGCTTTTTATAATTTCCAATAATGCACCAACAAATTAATAGAATTTATAGGCTTTTTCTTTTGTATAACAAAATATTGCGAATGACTTAACGTATCAATAATAATCGAATCACTATGTTGTCGGATAAATCTTTTTTTATTTTAGTTCAGCACCTTGAGAGAATTTATCATTTTCGTACATTGTAATGTATTCGTTCACTAGCTCGTTTACTTGTTTATTCATTGTACTGGAAAGTTGACGACGAACCAGTCGACGATAGCAAAACACTAAGAAGAGAATGAACACAAGCACAGAGATCACTCCTATTGCTATATAGCCTCCGATATTAGAAGAACTGTCGATACTAATAAAGCCTTCACACCCTTCAGGTTGAGGGGTTAAGCTCTCACATATGAGTTCATAGACTTCAAAGGGTTCTAAGTTTCCACGGTATACAAAATTATTGACCACGACACTAGGATAGTAAATAATAGAACTATTATACTTGAGTTCTGATTAAATTCTGAGCACTTCATTATCCTCATTTCCAAAAGATTTCTCTACTAAGTTATCTATCTTTCCTTTATCTAAGCCTAACTTTTTAATTATTTTGGCCGAACATTCATCAACCGTCACCAAATCGATGCACTCATCGTCATAAGACAGTACATAATCCCACCATTTGCTTTGATCTGACTTAAAGATAAAGTATTGGCGCAGTTGTTCTCGAATAATCAATTTACCGGCATCCTCCACTCCCCAACCATTACTTTCTGGATACTTGCAATACTTGCCATCGTAGAAGCAATTGGCAAAAAGACAATCAGAAACACATCGACTGGTGGAGTACCCGACTTCCATTTGAACTTAATATTTTAGTAAGTACCATGTTGCTGTATCTTTTGAAAATAGGGCTGCAGATTACGCAGAAAAACAAAATTCTGGTGATCGTTGATGTCAAGCCAAATTTATAGACTACTTATAGAGCGTGCTTCGACTTAAAAAGTGACCGATAAAACCACTCCTCCCTATCTCAAAGACTTCAGCAATATTTCCCCATCCTCGAGAGAAATAAGCACAGTTGGTATTTTAACCTGATGACCCTTTCCGTCGTCTTTCATTACAATCTATCCAGAGTCCTCCACTACAGTATCGATCACCACTGCGAGTTTACCACCTTACTTTTGCACATTTATAGATTTTTGGGTGAAGGAGCAATCGTTCCTTTGCACTAACAGGATCTTAGCTCCAGCAGAAGAATCAGAAAGCTATTCGAAGATGCAATCTTAAAGAACAGAGGGCGTGCCTATTTGTCCAGATATCGTCTTGCCATATGGCACGACGCCATAGTTGGCAATAGAGAAGGGAATTTTTCCATCAGGATATTTGGCAGAGAATATCTCGACGAGTGCTGGAGGACTTTGCACAATCATGTGCGTTACTGCCACTCCCAACAAAACCACAGCTAATAGTACTCTCATCGGATGATTATTATAATATCGGATTTGCAGCTGTAATTGTGTTGACTTCTAAACATTTTCAGGATTAATTCAACCCTTTTATGCCATTGGCTTGAGATTGCAATTTATTTTGAATGAGTCTTTGTAATATTTAAATGAGCGATTTTGCAGGCAAGACTATTGGTTCACAGTGTTCCCTCTGTCGCAATGAATACGATCTTTACTATCGCGCTCCTCGAGTTGTTCCCAAATGCGGACACACCTTCTGCGAAAAATGCATCACTAATTCTCTCTCTGTTAGAGCCAACAGAAGAGTTTTTATTTGTCCGGGTGATTGTGGCAAAGAGGTAGTAATTCGCAAAAGTGTGTCGGATGATCTCCCTAAAAATATTGGTATTATCTAAATCATTAAAAATATGAAGAAATACTCCTCCAACGAACGCTAATAAGAAAGGAAATCCCTACCCAGCGAAATTTGCGGAGAGCACTCTCGTCCGCTTGAGCTCATCTGCTAAACTTGTAAATTTAAGAAGATTTGCTCACATTGTGCTCTATTTGGAGAGCATAAATCCCATAATTTTTGTAAGGAAATGCCTGCCAGTAAAGTAGATTTGGGAGAAGTGAAAGAAATATTCGATATAATTTCTGATTCAGTAAAATAAACTTTGCTGCCGAACTCTCCTTGTAACATTAAGGAGACAATGCGCGCGAGAGCGAAAGAGGGTCTGCATAAGCACATCACAGCTTGCTTTAAACCATACTTCTAAATCATTAAAAAAAGATAGAGCGAATTGCTTCAAGAGAGCGAAGGAATTGTTATAAATTAAGGAGGAATCGATAACAACATCGATCAAATCATTAGGGACTACGACTATCTCAAGGACAGATACGACAACGAATGGAGGACGGCTATCGAATAAACAATCAGCAAACCCAAGCGAGTCATTACCCTCGAGCAAATAGATCAATACATAAACAAATGCAAGGAGGTGCATGAAAGTGTCGAAAATATCGCTAAGCATGCATAGCAGCATATTGATCAAATAGTCAAACAAATTGGATTGAGAATAATGCAGACCGCTATGTTTAAAATTCAGGAAATGCCATTCTCGCTGAAACGAGCTGTCATTGAATCTACCAACAGTGAGCAGGAACTACTTTCTCCTGAAAAGCCATTAAAACTGAAGACAAATAATTCTGAAACAAAGCCAAAAAGCGCCATTTAGAAGGAATAAACCATAATCGCCAACTATCAAACTTTGGACCGCGCCAACTCGTATAAAAGTCAAAATAAGACAATCGCCATATAAGTTAAAAAAGGCAGAGAAAGTTTTAACAAAATGTATAAACCCAATCAGCATTAAGATTTTGTCCAACTCGAGCAAAAGCGATCATAAACAGCAATTCAAAAATAGTCACATTTGAAGGAATTTAAAGAGCTCAAGGAACTTGCGTCAAATAAAAGTATGGATAGAAGCAGCATTCCCCCGAAGGCAGGTCGCCCAAAGATCAGTAACATTGATAGCTTCGACTCCAAAACCATTAGCTCCAATAATCAAAAAGAGAAGGAACAGAAGGAACAGATGGAAGACAAATATAAAACAGGTTATAATCCAAAAGATATAAGTCCTATCAAAGCAGTAAGCACTGTAAGCAGAGATAAAGAGAAGCCTATAAATTTAAATCTAATAACTGAAGATTTAAAATTTGTGCGCCCCACCAAATAAATATCCTTTCAATTCCTTTCTAAATTCCAAGAGATAATGGTGGAAATGGATAGACAGTCAGCATTAAATTGTCTTGAGTTGGTCGGCGCAGACATAAACGATACCCTATTGCTTTATATTCTGGACTACATGCGCGTTAAAAAATATCGATTCCAAATCATAAAACTTGTGAAAAATTATATAACAGACGAAGGCTTCAAAATGTTGTTAAGTTTGCTGGTAAATGACAACACGACACAGGTGCTAAACCTAACTTCAAATCAGTTGACCAGTTTAAGCTTGCAGTTGATCCTGATGTTTGCCAACAGAAACAATATTCTGCGCACCATATATCTCACGAACAACAAAATTAGCTCTTTTCAACTAAAAAGTAAAAAGGCAGATTTGGAGAAGTACTAACTCTAAGTTATCATCTGATATGGTCATTTTATTTTCTACCAATAGACATATCTTTTGAAGTATTAATCATTTAGTTTATCAGTATTATATTTAATCGATGAATTTGCTTGGTAAACTCCAAAATGAGTATGAACAAATATGGAAGTCTATCATCCGACCACCCAGAACCTCATACTCATAATAAACACTAGGCCCCAACAGCTTTGCATTAGAAGGAGCCCAAGTCAAAAGAGAAGACTTTTAATTATCCAATGATAGGGACTATGCTTTTGGATGTTCACTGTGGACTCCAGCAGAATGCGAATCTTATTCCTGTGTTGTATATCTGCACGGAAATAATGGTAATCGTACTGAAGGGTTATTGTATTCTTATTCAGGATGGAATATCTTGGAAAACTGATTAAAAACAATATTGCACTGTGTACTTTTGATTTTAGCGGATGTGGCAATGCATAAGGGGAATATGTAACTCTGGGTTACTATGAGCAATAAGACTTAAGATTAGTTCTTTAATATTTAAAGAATAATTACAAAATAAAAGATATTGCACTTTGGGGAAGATCAATGGGAGCAGTCACAGCCATGATGTATTTGGGCAAGACAATCGATGTCAAAGCGGCCATATTCGATAGTCCCTTTAGAAGTTTGAAGGCTCATATTTAATATTTGGCTGGAAAGAACTCTAAAATACCCATGTTTGTTCTTGCTGGAGCACTGAAAATTATTGCAAGTACCATTTAAGATAAGGCCAATTTTAGCATTTATAATATCAACCCTCTCAAATACAGTGTTCCAGGACTCATCTGCCCAGCCTTTTTCATAGTGTCAGTCGATGATGAGGTTATTCCTGCCGAACACACTTTAAAGCTATTTGCTGCTTATGCAGGAGAAGACAAACAACTCAAATAAGTAAAAGGGTAAACCGTTCTTTATTCAGTAGACACAACGACCCTCGATCTTAAGAATGCGTAAACGATGTGATGGATTTCTTACTGAAGCAATTTAAAGAGATGAAAGTTCTTGACAAAGATAAGATCAAAAAATAATTTGATTTTTTTGAAGCACAGGCAAAGGTGCAAAGGTAAAAGGATCAAGAGCAGGAAAGGAAGGACGTTGAAAATATTGATTTCTTCGCAGAGGGACAAACTTCTCAAGAAGCCAAGCAAATTGAAGAAAACGCCAAGAAGGGATAATTTACATTTTCTGGACTGTTTTCCTTCTTTTCCAAAGAAAAATAAACCAAGAAGAAAGAAGCTTAGAAGGAAGTCAAAGCACCATTAAAGGACGGATACGAATAGACACGCTCTATTTTAGCTAACAAATTTCAGCAATAAATTACGAAACTTAATGGAGATATAAAGCAATCTAGAAGATAGAGAGAGTAAAGGATAAAAAAAGAGTTGGAGAGTTCGCAAAGCGACAGCCTAAATGAGAATCAGCTAAATCAATGGATTCATTGTTACATATGATTTTAAATCAATTGCTCATACTATTGAATTGATATAAATATACTTTATTTATGAATGGGAAGACAATCATTCAAAATCCATTTTTGTAAGCTCTGCGTTTATTGACCATTTCATTTTGCACATGGTTGGCGTACTGATAGCAGCCCTGCTTCCTGTGAGCTTAGCGGGCATTGACCATCCATTTTCTGCCCTATTGATGATACTCCCTCTAAGAGCATTTTTAGCGAATGAGTTAAAGATCCTTCATCAAAGGCTACATCTTTTCCTTGCGAGCTCTCTTGTTGGTTTGAATGTTTTATATCATCATGTCGATTCCCTGGCATGCTTATTCAAACTTGTATTCTTCAGCTTTTTCCATATTTATCTCTATGGCCTCAGCTGCTTTCACTCTTAAGTAATTCTCAATCACATCAATATTTTATAGCTATTCAGCTATCTACTATTGAGGATTTATAAGGGTTAGGGATAAAGCAGCTACTCCACTCATTTCTTCCTTATTTACTCCTGTAGCACTAAATATACTTTCAACGACGACGTGTTAACGTACTAGATCTCCTACCTCGCCCTCAATGGCTGGAATAGTTAATTAGAATACAAAGTCCTTTGATATATCAGTCATTATCTGAGTCAGCTTTATTTGATATTCTCCCTTCTTAATATAGGTCCATTTTTAATCATAAACTTTGCTAATTTAGACTCCTTCAACCAATCCAGAAGCCACAGATCTCACTTGCAATATAATATTGCTTGCAACCATCGAAATGATTCCACCTAAGGCATTACAGAAAGCCTCATCAAGGGTACCTAACTCTTTTATAAAGTAGAAACTTCCATCTTTCACTTTACAAATCTTATTCATCAAGTCCTCATCATGATCTCTTCCAAAGCCAAAACTGTGGATGCTATATGCTCCTAGGTCAGTATTTTCAGGGAGTTTAAGAACCTTTTTGAATTACTCATCTGCATCATCATCCAAACCATCCGAAAGCAAAAAAATAGAAGTAACTTTGTTTGATACTTTTCGATCTCTAATGGTCTTTAAAGCAATGCTAAGACCGCTGACAATGCTAGTTCCCCCTCTACCTTCAAGTCGGCCGATATTTGTGGAAAAGAAAACCATATTTTATTGAGTAACTGTACGCAACCCACATATTCTCCTTCCTTCATCATTGAAGGTAATAAGAGAAAGTCGATCCGAGGGAGTGAGGGTTTAAATAAGGAAGCGCAGTGTTTAGCGAACAAGGTTGATTTTTTCTCCACTCATTGAGCCACTAACATCAACAACACAAATGAGATCAACACTGGTGCGAGTTCCTCCACTTGCTTTAATTGAGCACATTGCTGGTAACATGGTTTTTTCTCCGAGTTTAACTTGAGAGCGCTGAGCCTTGAGGGTGATTTCTAATTTGGCTTCGTTGCTTGTGGCCTTGACACTCTACTAAAATGGCTGATCATCGTTGTAAAGATGAAGTTCTCCCTATTAAGTATTCATTGTATTAATTATAATTAATTCTTCTTGGATCTTATGATATAAGGCTGCAAGATAGGATAATTTCTGATGCAGAGATGATTTGTTTTTACATAATTTCAGTATAATCGCAGGAGAACTTGATTTAAAATAATGATCTTATTAACAATATGAAAAGCATATGATTATGAATAAAGATTTGTAATCGCCACAAAAAATATTATTTAGTGTAAAACAAGGAACTAAATTTTACTATTTTCAATCAATTTTAACAGTAACGTATCAACTCATTCATCCTCTTTTCCATTTCTATAAAAAATAAGTATGAAGAGTTTATTATAATCTTATAGTTAATGAAAGAATATTCTCTCGCATTATTACAGCATCAATAAAGAAATTAACTTGAATATTAACATATTTATTTCATCAGCGCATTACTTTCACTTCAGTGAGCAGATTGATAAAGAAGAAAAATTTAATGAATAAAGTTATTATGTCCGCAATTTTAATAACACCTATCCATAATTTTTAATTTTTCTTCCCAAAATGGATATATACAATCAGTCGCCAATTAGAATAGCAATTAAGGAACGATTGTCTTAACTCTGTCGCTTGGTTGCTTATTCAAAAAGTTAGATAAATCCATCTTGCATATGGGGAGTTAGAAAGTAAGAGCATATCTCTCGATTGCTCAGTTTCTCATACATTCCGTCTGTAAATAACAAAAGATAGCGCAGATTATTTAAACCGAAAGTGAATAATTCTGGATCCGGTATAATAATATTAGGACTGCTTTTTTTAATAACTAAGTCTCCAATTGTGCGGGATACGGAAAGTCGACCTGGATGAACTCGATATGGTATTCGACGGTCAGAAACTAAACTATTTTATTTTGGCAAGTTGCGATAAACTTCGCCTCCATAATATTAGATTCTTCTCCTCTAAGTTTAGTTTTCAGGTTTGTGATCATTGGTTATTTGGGCTAAATTATTGTTTTTGTCTATCGAAAGTAATCTTGAGTCTCCAACATTGGCAGCCCAACATTTATCATTTAAAAGCAGGCATATAAGAGCACAAGAGCCACTTTTAAAGGCAATTCTAGGATTTTTCATAATTTTTTCTTATATTTTAGCAAGGCCAATTTTTATTGCTTCCGCTGGTTATATTCCCTTCAATAATTAAGACTTAATCTATACATGGAGGTGATTGGCGAGGTAGTGAGAGGTCATACTTCCGCCATGCCCATCAAACACAGCAGCATACTGATAGACCTGATCCCCTACTATCAACTTTTCCAAAACTATCCTGTCCTAGTTTTTGACTCTCATCCCTTAATGAGTTAGACTATAGGATAGTAGTTTATTTTAATCCTACTTGGGTTTCATTTTTATTTTCTTGATAAAATGCTTGCTCGGATAAAAAAGAGAATTGATGACATCCCTTTTTTTCCGATTCTTAATCAAAGATATATTTTATAGCAACAAAGGGGACTTTCTTGAAACTATAATTAATTAGTAGTTACGATTCGGTAAGTTTAGCTCTTTTTCGTGAAATTACTTTTATTAAGTTGAACTGATAGATATTCTTCTTTTTTCAATATCTAGCTTATGAAACATCTTTCCTTCAGTCTTAGCTAAATAGTTCGATTGACTAGAGTGTGTTTCTCGATTGATTTTATTGGCCAGAATGAAAGGATCTCTCTCTTCGGACTTCTCTTTGTGGATGGTTTCGCTGATCCTTTTCCTGAATAAATGATTGATTACCTCAAAGACTTCATCTTTGTAATAATAATAATTCTCCCTATTTAATTTAAGAGATGAAATGCAATCATTTGTAATCCTAGTTGATTTTGTTTAGGGTTGACATCGAACCTTTGATCATGCTTGGTTCCTGCCCCATCTCCTTTATCTTCTCACTGTAGTGCTTTTTGAAGATGGTCTTTCTAAGTTGCGTCGATCCTAACTCTTTGTCAGCTGTTGATTGAGCTCCTATCTTCGTGGGAGAGGAGTATTCGTTCATATGAGCCATTTCTTTGTCAATGTTTTGATTTCCTGATTTGGATTTGCCCTCCACTATGATCTTGATTTCCCCTTCCATCTTCATATCGGCCTTGACCTCAGTATTAATGGACAAATTGCTTAAACTAAGCACTTCCCTTTTATATTTAGAAAACCTAAATGATATGAAAAATACTTATACCAACTATTTAAGAATTAGTGAGGTGATTGTATTTACAGTTGATGCTTGATAAAGCTGTCCATCCATAGAATGTGGTCATACTGTCTTTTCAGCTCTAACTGATCACATATAAGGAAGCTGAGTTTCTTTTCAGTTTCAGTTTGTAAATCTTTCAAAGCTCTCTGAAAGCTTGCGTAAAGTTCCTCTTCGATTTTGGTGGCTCTTTCGTTAATTTCTTTGATTTTCATATCGATATTGCTCAGGTCATCAGTTAGTTGATTTTTTCTTCTTTATATATTGGGATCCATCTCTTTAACTTTTGATGAGATTTAAGAATAAGCGTCTTTTAGCTTTATCAAGGGATGTTTGGCCATCTCTCCACTCATATGGTTACCAAATATCTTACAATTCACACAAAGAGCTTCACTGCAAACGCTACAGTATAGTTAAAGTTCAATTGGATCATGTTTATCACAATGACCAAATGTTTTAGGCCTGTCTGCTATATCTACCTTATGATGCTTTGAGGCTATTTTAGAAGCATGATACTCCTGATCGCATTCTTGACAAAAGTAAGCATCTTCAGTGACACAGTACTGCTTCGCAGGTTCAGGAGGCACTTTGGTGCAATTATCGCAAAGTGGTGTTTTTGCCTGCTGCTATTTATCAGTATTAACGGAATAGTCAATCACAAAGACAGGCGATACTTGATGGTTTTTATACACGACGTATTGATGTTTGAATACTTGGGGATTTTATTCCTAATTGTAAAGGTATACTGATTAAAATGCTTCAGGGCAGGCAATTGGTTTAGCTAAAAAACTATTCTTATTGTAACAGTAGGACTTACCCACTGCAATTTTGTTCATGATGCAACTCATCTCCTTCTTTGAATCTTTTATCTGGTTAAATCCTACAGTAAAAATTCTACCCTCATCCGAAATTTAATACCCTTTTGTGCACACTTTGAATAGTTTGTTATTATCATTAAGCTATTAAGTAGGCAGGAATGATTCAAGAATAATACTTCCCTTGGCATTATTACTAAAAGCAGAGTTCACATGAGTGTTGGATATATCATAAATATTTTTGATAACGACGGCGCTGGTGCCAAGGGACAATTGAAGTTTGAAATCAATAATTTTCCACTAATCGGAACCCTGCTCTATTTTAGGAAATCCCCTTAGAAAGCTTTTTTCTTCACTCGCCATATCGTTATTGTATGAATTGTAATGAAATTCAAATTAAATTTTTAGCTTCTTAATATATTGGCAATCAATTCATAAAGCTCGGAACATATTTTTATATGTCCATTCGATATTATTCTGTTCATTATCACTATGAAAGATAATGTTCTTTATATTGATTAACGTATGCAATGCCCATTTCTAAAGAAAATCAGCTTTAAGAAAGTCAGCCAGATAGCCTCTGATGACCCCTCTTGCGATGAAGGTGGAGAAAGATTTGGTGACATTTGCGCGCCTGGCTAAGAAGATTTCAATTTCTGTGAGGAAAAGATAGAAATCATCAATTCTTCGAATGTAAACAAACATGATGTATACTACTTCAACAGCAAGATTAATATCCCAGAAAGCAGCAACAATCGCCTCGAAATTAAATACCCTAAACAGTTAGAAATCAAGAAAATGATTAATGCCCATGAACTGATGGAGATAGAGGAAGTGGAGGAAACCAGCGAGTCTATCATCAGCGATTCCGATCTGCCTGAAAGTAAAAATGTGCCACATGTGCTTGTGAGTAAAATGAGTATGCTAGCTTCCAAATGCTAGAATATTTTTCATGGGGATGTTATTTTATCGGATTAGAAGGATCATGCCTATCAATGCGACATTGAGGACCACAACATTCGTATATACCATGCTGAAAAGGTTAAATATTTTATTGAACTCAAAAATGCTCGCTGTTCTCTTGAGAATATTAGGGATAGCTGCGCAATTTTGGTTGCAAAATGCAAAACAAGTAACCTGTCACTAAACATTCAATTTAAGTCTAAGAAAAAAATATATTCTTTTGTCAAGGCCCTGGAGCTTAATTATTTGTAAATTGATCAATAAAGATAATAGTAAAATTTGGCAATGAATGGAAACCTCAGCCTTTCATACTCGATGGATTCTCTTGGTTTTTAAGTCGAAAGGATGGATATTAATCGACTCAAGTAAGTTGGAGACACTTTTGACATTCTCCTGTTCAAAAACAAAACCTTAATGTCTAAAGTGCAGAGAATTTTCACCAACTCTGACTATGACCACATTGCCATGCTATTAAAGACCAGTTCTAATTAAATATTCATTCTTTAATCTTCGAGCAACACTGGAGTAGCAGTGTATACACTCGACTCCCTAATACATCTTCCTCGCAAAAAATACTATTTTAGAGTGGGTCTGAGACAATACAAAGGATAGCGAAAATTTGGATAAATTGTATTACTACAGTAGTTTATTCGTAACACAATGGGAAAGAAGTATAAATTCGACCCGATGTATCTGATCAGTTCGGAAGTGAAAAAGAGCGACACTTACTTCTGTTCATAGCTTATCTCTGCTGCACTGAAACATGTGGGCATTTTAGACGACAGTAAGCCAGCCTACAAATATCTTCCAAGTAATTTATGCTATATTTAGAGCATTTTGCGTAATAATAATTGAAACAGTCAATGGTAAAGGGGTCTTACTCTTAAATTGTAATAGTTTAATGATATTTATTTTGCTTTACCGAATGAATTGTCCTTCAGATAATATCTAGATGCATTATGTATGTCAAATATAGTTGCAAGTATCCTTCACTATATTCCAATAATATTAATATACACTTTATTATAGTTTAGCTGTTAATGAAACTGGTTCGTAAGTTGCCCACCAGCAAAAATTATGGCACCAAACCTATGATTGACTTTACATCGATTGAACGCGAGTAATTGGTGCAGTGGAATTAATCTAAATCCAACTAACGCAGCTTTCAATTTAATTGTCTCAAGACGATTTCAGTATCACGATAAATGACACATTCCATTAATTAAATACACTATACCAATGATAATACAGCCACAAGAGTTTCCACCAATCCAATTTATGATTCGAGCAGATAACCACCTACCCTCTATAAAACTGGAAATTCGTCGATATTAACTTTAAAACAGATTCGAACTGAACCCCAATAAATTAATCGTAACCCATCGCGTACGAAAGACAAAAACCGGAGAAAAATATTTGTATCTATCTCCAAGACCAATAGAAATTCTTTTTCTGGATAAAAGCGTGCTCAAACATCACCCAGGGCTGTGGAATTCGGTAGTAAACCAATAGCGCTCTACCCATTACAGAAAAAAAGACGGATTATGAATATGATATAGCTGCAATTGAATGAAACTGCTAAGGATAGAAATGGGTTTTGCTGATGTCTACTTTTTTATTGCTGATCTAATGAATACTATTGATAATTACACATTAAATCATATGGGCAAGAATCTCTGGTGAATGCGTCGCAAGAGAGGGTGAGTCTATAAGATGATGAGCAACTTCTACTTCAAATCAGGATGCTATAGTAAGAATACCCTGATAATGGTTTAAAATTGAAACTAAATATAATTTAAATTACCTCGTTTCTGTTTATGATGTCTTTCGCGTACTTTTAGATGCACTTTACTTGGTTACTCCATTATAAATTCAATCGTTTGGCCTGTCTTTAGATAACAGCAGCGATTTGTTATCTCTATTTCTTGATATTAGGATTGTGCAGCAAGCAATATATGACATTAGTTATGTCGCTACGATATTTGTTCGGCTTATCGTACGAAAATATTCTTTCTTGTTAATTATTCTTAAGCTTGACTTAGTAATCGCTAGCCTCTTCTAACAACTGTTCAAAGCCGGCTACTGTTAGTCGTTATAAAATATAATTTTTAAGGACTTCTTCATTTAATTGAGGCAACTTCAATTTAATCGCCATTATTTTCGCCATTTGTATTCTTATCTCTGGCTATTCATCTTCAAGCAATCGGATTATGACTATGGAATGAACTTACTCAATACAAGGATAGTTCTCAAAATATTCCACGCAACACTCCCTAAGTTATTAAAGTTGTTCAGGGCGGCTGAATGAATGAAGGAGGACAAGTAAACTAGGATTTTAACGATTTATGGCCTCTAAGTATTTGAAGATGGCTATTTTAAGGAAATGATTGTTAGTGATTTATTATAGTCCTTTCAAAAAATTGGCTGTGGGTGAGGAAAGGGGCACGTTGAGTAGGGAGTGAAGAGTTAATATCTTGATGAGGACGTTATCAGAACCGATCTGTCTCAAGTCTAGTTTGTCAATTACTTCTCTGATACTTTGCTAGAGCAGTTATCCTTTTTAAAATTCTAAAATAAATTAGACTATTTTTTAGAGGTAGTATTAAATAATTTCAGTATCAGCTACTCTTAGATACGAATCATTCTAGCTAATTTGAATCTTTAAAAAATGTAAGAATTCAGCATAGGCTTCCACTATTTCCTTCAAATCAGGCTGTCGCTTATATTTGTAGAGGAGATCTAAATGCAGATGTAATATCTCCTTAGTTGCTATGGAGTCGCCCATATTCATGGATATGATCAAGTTTGGATTTTTAAAATATTGCTTTATGATGGCTTTTGTGCGATAGAGAAGTTAGTTGATTAACAAATCGTAAGAATTAGTATTATTGATGTACTGTCTATAGTATTCAATAATATGATGAATAATCTTAATTATAGCCTCAGAAACCACTGCGGAATAAGGCCTTCCAATGAGAGTCGTCAGATTTATAAGAACCCTATCTATTCTTTTGCTGACTGTTTCAACCATCTTCAATTCATATTTCTCTTCAACTAAATAGAAAATTATATACTGATAATTTAATGAAGTGAGGCAAATAGCTGATAGCAGGTGGTGAGTTTGTAGTGGAGGAGGTTATTGCTAGTGATTTCAGGGATTTATTCAAGAAGAGTTAAACAATAGGGAATTATGTTGTTTATCTCCATGAAAGGAAGAATCGCTTTTGCAGTCATCACTCGACCCATATAGTTATTGTTTAGGCCTGCCTTCTCAAGAAGTGGTAGCAGTTTCAGCAGGCTTTATTTTCGGATCTGTTTGAGGTTCAACTCACCTTTGTTGCTGAGTATGGGTTTATCCTTAAGATCAAAAGGTAATAAACGTGATAATAGCAGCACAATGGGATATAAAGGCGGATACATGGTGTCTAGTTTGGTGTTTTCCAGCTGTTCTGTAAAAAAAGGTAAGAGATCAGGACATTTATGAAAGAACTCCAGCAGATTGAAGGTAGGCTTAATACCAACTGTTCGGTTGGCAAGCACTGAAAACAACATTAAGGAAGAATTCCTAACTCCCCACTCTTCTCCAGTAAAGCCCTTAATTGACGATATGAAAGCTGCTGATACAAAGGGATCAAGCTCATTTTTGAGGTCACCGTCCTGAAACAATTTTCTATATAATATCTAAATTACTTGAGGATATTTAAAGAATGTATTCTGAGTTCAATGGTGGATTATTTCTTCTCTTCACTGAGTGAAAGAAGAGTTGCAATCGTTTTTGAGATCATCTGTTTACGACAGAGGGCCTCACTTTTCAGTAAACAAGTGAATGCGTAGGGCACGCCTGCAGATCGCCGCAAAATATTTGTAAAATTGCCCTGTTCTAGATTAACGAGCAGTTTGGACAATAGCTTTTCAGGCAACCCGTTCAGCTGCTTATCCTCATTATCAAAAATAACCTTAGCCATCTTCGCCAATCCACTTGAAATTCTATCAACTGAGCCCATATGTTTGAGGTTAATAAGAGCATAAAAATAAGTATTGACTAGCTGCACTAGTGATTAATTCGGTATGTACTGGTTTGATACATTAGTACCAACCAAATTGCCAATGCTTGTAAAAACAAGGCCTGCCTCCCGAGTTAGCAGGTAGAAAGAGACGACCAACATATTCTAAATACCTTCTTCTTCATTCTCCATGCTGGTCAACAATGCAGGTGACTAAAAGAAATCTCCCACTCCTTTGCTAGTCTTTTAAAGAAAATGACCTCTGCAATCTACCTTATATTTTTTATCTGTTTGTGATTGCGGTAATGAATCAAGCACCACAGTTGAAATGTTTGAAGAGCAGATCTCGACTGAAAATAAAATAACTTGGTTCATCTGCGAGAAAAATTCATTTAGGAATAATTTAATCTCCGCAAAGTAGGGTCGATAATATTCGGGATTGGTGCGGATTTGATCGGCTAGGTGATCAAAGCTATAGGAGAAGACAGTCAGTATACCATGAATTAAATTTTTATAGTAGTCCTACTCCTGAGTGGCAAACTGTGATTTAAACACTTCATATCTCTCTTGTATTATGGTTAGAAATAGTTAGCATATATTGAGTTATCGTAATTTGTATTTGGTAGGTAGACTAAGAATACTACTGTAAGATTGACTTATGAAGGCTAAGATACGACAGGCATACTCATACGATTTAATCGTAAGCTTGTTTGCATTTACCAAGGATTCACTCCATAATTGAAGTAACTGATCAGTATTAGATAAATTATGAAACATTCTTAGAATTTGGTGGGCAAGCAATCTTACACTTTAATACGAGGACTGCAAGCAGCACAGTAAATTTTAGAAGTTGGCTTGTTCAAAGTAAGTGGTTTAAGCGAGAATATAAGCAGGATCTAATACTTGCCCCTTCTTCACTTCCAACTTTTCCATACCAAAATAGGTGCCCACCAACAGCAAAATTTACAGTGCAGGATTTGCAAGTTCAAATATCACATCTGGGAAGACATTTTAATAGCACAGAGTTATTAACTTTTGCAAAAATTATTTGAATTATAACCAATATTATTTAGGCTTGTATCTTTTATTTTTCTTTAACTCTTAGCTTGTTTTTGTCAGTTCATTTTAATAAACTGTTCTCAATCTTTAAAACATCTTTTTTGTGACGTTGAGATAGCTCTTTCTATATTCAGGAAGGGAAGTTTTTAGTGAATAACGATAGAATTATAGAGCTAGCTCCAATTATAGGGGTTCCATTGGCTGGGCAGACTTAAGATGGCCTGTTATGAATTCCAAGGCTTTGAGAGCTATAGAAGATTCTAGACTAAGCAGTAGGTCTTTGATCTGTTGACTATTGAAACTGATTGTAGGATCATCAATATGCACAAATATTCGTTTCACGTTATCTATGGATATCTTTCCTAACTGTTTAAAACACTTTAATAGTGAAATAACTCCTATCAGCAAATTACCTTCTTTTTAAGATTAATTGAGCTGCAGAATTTCTTTTAAAAGAAAAGGCTCCGAGTTGATAGATAATAAGATAGGATTTATGAATTCGATAACACCACGAACTTGGCCCCTATTTGAAGTTAACAGGCATTTTTTATACTGTGGCATCCATCTTGAAGCCCACACCTTATAGTCTTTCCCACTTTCTTCATACAATCGAGTCAGTAATGTGAGAGCACATTCGTTAGCATAAGGGATGACCATGCTGCCAGCTTGAGTTATTACATCTTCTATCACCGTTGGCCATTATTTAAAAATGATCTCTGTTCCCATGTTGTTTTTGAGGGCAATTGTGGATATAAAAAATTTTCTAATAAAGTTTCCTTCTAAACTCCAATGTGTTTTAGAGTCTTTGATAATGATGGAAATAATTTCTTCAAGGTAGGAATATATGGATCTTCCAACATCAAAAAGCGAAACAACTTGATCAAAGACGTTAGCTTTATCAAGATAAGTTGCGTAGTAAGTCTGAAAAGCTTTGAGGAGAATGGGTACTAGTTGACATTTGTGATCTGTTTCTTTTAAAGTAAGCATCAGCTACATGAGAGGCTGCAAAATGTTAATGCCCTTTACAACATTGCAAGCATGAAGGTAATGAACAGCGCATAATTTATTATCCTATGGACGTGATTAGTCAGGATTAATAAACAAAAGTAGAAGATACAACTGAGTAAGTACTTCTTTAGTCAATATTTTATGCTGCTGTATGATCTTATGTATATCCTTAATCAACTCCGCTATTAACTAAGGTGATAATTGTTTTTGGAATATTCTAACTACATTATTCATCGAGCGAAGGACATCTACAAAGTATTCCATCCATTTTAACTTGAATCCCTCATCCAATATAATCCTTTTTCCCTATTTAAACTACCGAAGTATCACAAGAATGATTTTAGATAAATCGTTACTGACTTTCTAAGTGAGAATGGCACGTTCATCAGCTAATTTTGTAAGCATATCCAAAATTTACAAAATATTTCGACACTATTGGTACGTCTCAATGGGCAAATCAACAAATAATTTGGGAAGTACTTCCAAAGAGATTGACTGAAGTTGATTGATTCTTTTAAGGGTGTTCATGAGGATTGGCTTAGATTCGGAATTACCATATATATACTCTTTCAAGTGTATCTCAACTAGGTATTTGATAGTAAAATCTTAATTATTAAATGATTACTTCTCTAGATCAAATCCTTTTCATCATCGCTTTAGATTAGTTTTTTATAAATTTTGAACTTTTGACGAATGTTGATATTTTATTTGCGAACCAATGCTTAAAATAAGGGTATATCCTTCTCCTCTACTATCTTTCCAACTTTCTGTAACTCCTATTCGAAGTTTATTCTGGGTTTAAAATCTCTATGCTGATGTTTAAGATTATTAACTATCTTTTGCATATTCATGACTGATGTTGATATCAATTATTCAAGATTATACAAAAATTATAAATTCTTGAATGAA
>Ga0302185_10000968_pt1 | contig 20969 bp, 12 predicted proteins | sample II_Bog_E1_1_FD_200231 | JGI IMG/M metagenome (GOLD analysis project Ga0302185, IMG submission 200231) | Peat permafrost microbial communities from Stordalen Mire near Abisko, Sweden - II_Bog_E1_2 | ecosystem: Environmental > Terrestrial > Soil > Wetlands > Peat | place: Sweden: Abisko... | reverse complement strand
AAAAGAAACAATAGTCGAGTTTACTGTAGATGCTAAACCGACTCAGCAACAGTACGCCTCTGCAACGTTACAAATCAAAGCCAGTATCTCCATTGATGGCTGCCTTCCCTCTGGGTGTAAATCCTTGATATTATACCATTTTAACTGTTTTTCACAGATGTCAGCTATCAAATTCAAGGCTGATTGCCCTTCCGTAACTATGTTCAGAAAGATGCTTGTGCATTTCTGTTTCTGTCTGTGGTGAGATAAAACCCGATAATTGGCGCGATGCAGATATATTAATTTTAATGGGGAAAAGAAATGTGGACGAATTTCAGGTCCCTAACAAGAGAAGGCTAAAAATTGGCAAAGAAGGATAACGCAGGAACAATCTTAGAGAGGTAGGTAGATCCATATCCAGCATAGGCATGCATCCAGCAAATTTGTTTAATCGCCAGTCAACTCAGATGAGGAGGGATATCAAGAGAATGTGTATATACAACATTAATATAGACTCGACAGGGGAACTAATTGGTGGAATAAAACAGACTATCGCTTTTTCCGCAACATGGACCCCATTGATGTTAGAAATATTTTCTAACGGACCACCTCGGAAGACTTACTTGAACTAAAACATCCCTCTCGCAAACTCATCTCCTACTTTCAGGAAGAGGTGTAACCATTACAATCCACACTTCTTAACCCATCTCTCCTCAAAGTATTATTTCGGAGAGAGGTGAAACTTGACGATTATTAGAACTATTAACTGGCTGTCTTCAGTTTTAAAGAGTATTAGGAGAGTCGGCAATTCGAATAGGTTCAAATTGACAAAAATTTGCATCTTTCTAGCTTTAGAGTGCGTAGCGAGGAATAAGTTTAGCTTGATGAAAATCTTTTAGGAATACTGGAGCTCGAGCTTGTCGATTTGGAGGATAGGCAAGATGTCATAAAAAAAGTACTTGATTTCGAGGTCAAAAAAGCACAAATAAAATAAGATGTCGATCGAGAGCTGGAGCTGTGGACTTCAGAATTGCGCGAAACAAATAAAATCAATGTACTGAACTGGGACCAGATGAGAGCAAGAATTGTGCAACTTCCAGACCAATCATCATAGATATAGTTTTAGGTGGATCAAATTAAAAAGGAATTGAGAATGACCGAGGTACTCCTTTACTTCAAGCGTGGGCATGGCGACAAAACCTAATAGATGCTATAATAGGCTTTACAAAATCTCAACAGAAAAGAAATAGGCATCAAGTAATAGCAGCGAAAGAAGAGAGGTACAAAAATTGAGCAGTTGAAGTGTCTATTCGAAACTGATTGCAAAATCTGTTTCTGTACTGAGAGTAATGACAATAATAAGGTGATCTACTGCGATGGGTGCAATACCAGTTTTCATCAGGCCTGCTATGGTGTACCTGAAATAGAGCCAGAATAGCATTTTTTTTGTGAGGTTTGCATTTTCCTAAAAGAAAATAGCAACAATGATAAATAAAATCCCAGGACCATCAAGAAACCCGTCTGCCAAATTTGCTACAAGCTTAATTTTCCAATGCGTAAATTAGGCGGGCACTTCTATCACATCACCTGCTTGGTGCTGTTTGACCTTGGTATTTAAATAGTTACTCAGTCGAGATAATAAATTACTAGATAAAGTTCAAGAATTCCCTAACACATGAAGCTATTCTTTCGAAAGTGGTTGACAACGAAATCAACACAACCTCCTGCTCATTTTGTCTTAAAGAAACAGGAATGAAGTTCGGATGCGAGTAAAAATGTGGAGAACATTTTCATCCTATATGCGCTTATTTAAATGGAGTTCACTTTTAACTTGTGCGCAACTATCATTCGCTGAGTGCGCGCCTCAGCTGTTCAAAGCATTATCCGCAGCGCGACACTCTTAATCAAATATACCTCAGACGGTTCTTCTGTGACTACAAGAATACATCCAACAAGAACGACTTCGAATTCGAGGAAGTTTATAAAAAGGAGGTAGATGACCGTAATAACAACCTAGCCAATAAGAAGAGGGACATAGCGCTCGGAGTGGTCAAAAAAAGCTTAAACAGGGTAAATAAATCCACTAATCGTCAAAAACCCAAAGAGCGCAGTTAACTTCAAACTCCATCAAAGAAAGATATAATGTAAATGCCATCGACTCCTATTATCTTTGCAAGCGAACTCGAAATAACCACTTAAACTCGACGACTGATGATACGTATGTCTGAATCACGGGAGTGATGATGCGATTTTAATCTTATTTATTCATTCAATGCATTAGTCATATGTGAATATATCTGCTCATGCAAATGTATCTGCCTCGATCAGTCCCCATAGATGCCGTTGAGATAGTCCTCCAGGCGCTTAGTTTGCTCGCTAAAATAGAGAAGTTCATCAGTGCGTGCCTTTTCCTCAATCACCTTAATCTCGCGAAAGCCTTGCTGTACTCCAGATAACTCATTTTCAAGTAGGATTCGCTTAATAGGAAAAATAATACCTGATTTTAAAGCTAAATCTTACGCTTTCGTAGTTTTTATATCTTATTTTCGAGGTCAGAAATTCCCACTTCGGCAACATGAGCTTTTCGATTGCCGAACACAAGACTTCCCTCATATAGAATTTGGTAGGCAGCGAAAGTCATCTTGAGATTATCACGAACTCGCATCAGCAGAATGCCCCGCTCAGGCAAATTTACTGTAGCTTGCCTAATAATCTCATCGAATAATTCGTTGTGCATCGCCTCGCGGATAGGGCAAATACCACTCTTTCTTGCTTGTTTTTCGATGAGTTTAGCATCAAAAGAACGTTCAAGTTCTTCCAACTATGCTCGACTAGTCTCTGCACGACTCACATTGAGTCGATAGAACTTTCCATCTGTTTAAAAGACATAAGGTTCAAACATTTTGTTGAGAAGTTCTTGGTCACGGGGATCAAGGGTGGAGGCTGCAATAGGATTAAAAATTGAAGTCTTCTTGTATACTTCTCGATTTTTGAGTAACTGTTCCTATGATACTTCGACCCATTCAGCGTCGTATATTAAAAATCCATCGTCTGCACTCGTAGCCATCTTTAAAATAATATGAAACTACTATTCATTTCATAATATAATCTGGTGCTAACAGCTCTGCAAATCAAAGCAGAAATGGTTCAAATATCTCATCATGAGTGTAAACCGTGATATAGATAAAATTCTATCAGTTTAAAAGGACAATGTAAATAGAAATTTTGTCATTTTACGCAAATTCAAATTGAAAATTAGGCAGGACAAAAAAGAAAAAATCCAGCAATAAAAAATAATGAAAAGTTAACTAATTATAGAACATAAACATATTGGAATAAATCTAAGATAATTGAGACAAAAAATAATCAAATTTAGATTATATTTAGATGACAGAAATTTTAAAATGCAGAATCATTGGAAAGACATTAAAGTAGTCAACTCAGAATAACTTGGTTTTTTTCTAATTTTGCGATCATTTCCTTTTTGTTCACTTAGACGAACAATATGATTGTTCAAACCTGTGTTCGAGTTGTAAAGGTAGGCTAACTCTGGTAAGTACAACACTCTTTTATGAGATTGCTCGAGGATCGGAATGCAGGTAGCTACGTCATTGGCAGCACGAAAATAATCACCATTCTCATCTTTTAGGTCCTCTTCTTTTATGTTTCTAAAAAGTTGAGTATAGTAAGCACGCAAATGGCTAGTTACAAAAGGATACTTTCTATAACTATTGTCTTCTATCGTATAAGCTGGAAATGCGCGAGAATATCCGATATTTCCGCTGGAACCCAAAAAATTAGAGTACACAAACCAGGCTTAGTTTTTCTGAAAGACAGCGTTGAATAAATGCAAAACCTGTCTTCCAAGCAGCTCATCGTCGCCGTCGACAATCATAAATATTTCCTGGGGCTGGCAGAATTCCATAGCTGCCCTTCGCAGGTTATACATGGCCATCTTCTGCTCAGTGTTTGTGATAATCTGATACCTGTTACTTGGTACTTTGTTTTGACTACCCAAAAAATCACTAATTAATTTTCCAGTTTTGTCGGTAGAGGCGTCATCAATGACGACAATGTGATAGTTGTTGTACTCTTGCATAAGAATGGAGCGAATGTTGTTGAGATACCTGTTGTTCTGAGCGTTGTTAAAGGTTGGAACAACGATACAGAAGGGAAGCTCGCTGTAATCAAGAATTTTATGTTTTTCTATATAATACTAGCGTTCGGCTTGGGCCAACTCACTGTTAATAGTGAAATCCTAGTTCACCAGTGACCTCCACTGTTTGGCGTTTTCTTTTTGCACCATATTTACACCTGCTGTCTAACTATTTTTAAATGTTTTTCTTTGGATTGGAATATTAGCATTGACTGGAGGGAGAGGCCTATTCCGAATATTGGCATTGATTGAGGATACAGTTTATGGTATAGAAAGAGCTTATTTAACAAGGTTTGTCGTATCAAATGTAGAGGGTTTTATAACTGGACCAGTATAGCCTTATTGAGTTGGTGTTTGAAAAGTAGTTGATAAGTATCCGCTGTTCGATCCTAATCCATTTGTCTCTTTGTTCTGTTAATTATTTTTTTAAGTTATTGTTTATTTAACATGCTATCTTAATATTATATCACTGACTTTGACAAAATTGGGCAGCATTAATTGTGGATCTTCTGTACGACTAATTTGATATCTTTTAGCATTATCAAGACTCATATCGATAATATTCTCTTTATCATGTTTACGTTATACCTTCATATGTTCTAAATTGTCGAGAAAATCTGAACGACGTTTGATGTTTAAACCGATATGTCCCCCTAAATCCATTATGATGATGAGGCCTAAAATTCCAAAGCCGAGAAGATATAGCAAAACTTTCTTGGTGCTTATGGTATTTCCTTTTCTTGTCTTCAGCATGTTTCTTGAATTTTTTATTTTTTATCTATAGGTGAGGGCAAGATTAGATTTGAGGTTAATTTGTTTTGGGAGTAGCCCTACTTAATCATACTATTGAACATAGAAATGATTTTAAGATTTATATTTGGATGCCTTCATAACTAACTTTATTAATTGTGCGAAGGGCTAAAAATATATTATACCCAATGAAATATGAAAACTATAATTACAATATATAAACTATCGATATATTATGAGCCAAATAAATAAAAATACAATATATACAGGAATAACAAAATCAAAAATCAAACATAACAATCAAAACAAGAACAGCAAGAATTAAAATGATGAATAAATTGGGAAACAAAAATCAATTTTACAAATTAACCATATTTAATGTTAAAATAATCTTAATTTATTGACTTCTTTTATAATATTCCTTTTAGTATTGGGTCTTCGGAAGTTGTTTTTTCTTTGTTAATAATTTACAATTGGCTTAATACTTCCTATGGCCAAAAATTGAACTTATGTGAAGTCGTCCTATTTATTAAAATAGTAGTATATAGTTAGTTCATGGAAATTCTTATTTCAGAATTCGAATCCTTCAAAGACCAAATCCCAGAGTTTGTAATAAAGCTCTATCACATATTATAAGTACATACACTTATATTCAGTTACCCGAATACAGCGACTATATTTGCTGGAGTGGAGATAATGAGATACTGATAAAACAACCCAAACGACTGGAGGACAAAGTATTGCCGCACTTTTTCAGGCATAGACATTTAACTTCCTTTGTGAGACAGCTCAACATGTATAAATTCAACAAAATCGTCAAGCTTGTCAAAGAAAAAAACTATATGTATTTTAGAAATTAAAATTTTCGCCGCGGACAGATCAAAGAACTTATTAAAATCAAGCGAAATACCAATAAAAAATCGAAGAAAAATACCACCACTCCCACCCTTGAAGAATTATCAGACAGAGATAGATCTGATAGCATCAGCATTGATCTTCAACTTTCAGATAGGAACATTCCTCTTACTGAATATCGCAGCTTTATACAAACCTCTATGAAAGAGATAGTGTCACTTCTGAAGAAGGTGGAAAATAGTCATCCATAGATTAAAGACTAATTAGGCGAGCCTATCTCGAAATGTGCTGCTTTGATGGAAGACCATTCTTTGCAGGAAAATGGTTCATTTATTAATTTATCGGAGTCGTAGCTCAACAGAAATATGATTAAAACTGTGCGATTTCTGCAGCTGGAGAACCCTCAGTTTCCCTCGGAGATTAACTTTTGATTATTAGGATATATATTGTTTTTATTTTAAATAAAACTACTTAGATTGCATTCATGAATATGAATGCAAGAAATGGCTCATTTTTACAAGCAGCTCATTAAATTTAAATTTGAAGATAATTACTTCGATTTAGTATTGATATATTCGATGTGGAATCATCAAGTATTTGTTTGATTTCTTTTCCTTTTTTATTAATAATAACCAAAATGTATCAAGGGCAATGGTGGGGTGATTTTCTTATTTGTTCGACGAGCCTCATTAATTCTTGCTTCTTTTAATTCGAAGCTGCATACTCTAAGTTAGTTTGGTTCATATCTTCTTATCCTTTATTAATTCTCTCTTGATGATTTTGCTATAATTCCTCCATCTCAGCAATCATCTCAGTCTGATTTTGCTTCAACTCCTAGTTTTTTTGCATCCAAGTCTTTACTTCTTTTTATAGCTCTTGCTTCTCGTGCTATAAGTTTCGATTGCCCCTTTCTATTTCCCTATACTCCTCCTGAAGTTTTTCTTGCTCCAGGAAGATAGGTTGTTGATTGAGTTTTGAAGTGTGCTTAAAATAATAGAAATCGAAAGCGATATTGGAGTGAGGATCTGGAGAGTTGTTGAGTTGTGATATTGTATGGTGAAAAATATTTGGTTACCACTCGAATATGCGTAGAAGGGTTTCACCTCCAAATTTTTTTTAGTTACCTAGGAAGAGTACAACTTGAATTTGAAAGGCTGGATCATCAGAATCAAGAAATAATTCTGTGGTGATATTAATGGGGGCAATTCCGTTGACTATCTTACACCGATTGCAAAGAGTCACAGTTTCCTTCTTCTTCTTGATAAAAATATCTGCTTCACACTAACGCAGCCGTACCTGCAGATGCTGTAACTTCAACACAACTTTAAACATTGAATTATCCTGCATTTTGTTCTAGAATTATTTTAATGAGTTAATATAACCTTAAAGATGTTTTAAGAGTTGATAATCCTTTATACACTTATAAAGTGATTCAATGATTCACTTAAATAAATCTTATATAAGATAGTTTAATATTCAATTTTACTAATGCGCTTAAAAGGAATTGAATTCTTTATTTTGAAATTTTACTTTGATATTGAAGAAGGAATTCGTCTTTGGTTTGGAATATAGAATTAACTCTATTATAAGTTCTCAATAATTATTTTTGCATCATTTTCAGATTATTTGTATATTTTTTATATTGTAAATATTGACACGTCAATGCTACTGAGTTGCATTGCTTTTGATATAATTTAATATTTCAGTAAATTTATATAAATTTTATCACATGAATAATCTTCTGCTGCAAATTATTCGAGGCTAAAAGTTGATTTAACCAATTCCCTTTAAAAATTTGTTTATACTAAAAAGGCATTCAAAGATCAAAACTGACTAGAGATAAATAAACCCTGAAATAGGGAAATAATCCATACTAAAAACTGAGCGATCAGGCAAAATCCACTCCAAATTCGATAACATTAATAGTTTATCATGCATATTATCCAGACAGAAGAAATCGCAGTCAATAGGATACAAACAGTATAAATAGTAAAGCATGAAGAGACGAAGTTTAATAAAATTTCAGCCAAAATAACAATAGTCTGAGAGATATCAATCTAAATAAATTCAAAAAGATGGGACAAAATATATGTTTAGTTTAAAGAAGAAATTTAGTGTTTAGCCCACATCAGTGAAATTTAAAACTGAGGCTGACAATGCTATTTTCAGAAGTTCCATTTTAAACTCTGAGAGAGGACTGCATATTCGGCAAATCGAATAAAAAAAGTTTTTTAATAGTGAGCTTAAATCTATCATCAGCGAAATAAAAGATGAGCAACATAATTTTTGTGTTCAAGGATTGTCAAATTCTAAAAACTTATCTCAATAAAATTGTAATTCGATAAAATTTAAACATTAAAATAATGGTGTTAGACTGAAGTAGAAAGGGCCTTTTTTTCAAAAGAAGCCTTATTGTATTTCTAATAAAAGAAGAGATGAGAAAAAGATGGATAAAATCAGATTTAACGAAAGTAATTTGAAATTAAAAAGCAAAGACAGTTTTATTGCCACAACAATTAAAGATAAATAATAAAATTTAAACTTGTGTGGATGGTCCAGTCGATCTTTTTACCCCAATGGGAGCGCCCTTTTCTTTAAAAATTCTCGTATAAAAATGAACTTATGGAAAGGGAATATCTAATGATTCTTAACCTTAAATTTATATAAAAATAGTTTGGCGTAGTAATCTTAAATAATTGATTAAATTTATATAAGAGTCAAAAATTTGATTTGATTAAACCACTTATAAAATATTCAATTTTTGCTAATGTCCACGAGGGTTAAAAATCCTGAAGTTTACGTTAAAGGATTTGGAAAGGATACCACTAAAGATGATCTCAAGAGATGGTTCAGAGAATTTGGAAAGATTGTATGTATTCAATATAAGGGACCCTATGCCTTCATTGTACAGATTTCATTACCAAGGAATTCGAAGATTATTATGATGCGGAGACGGCTGTTAAATAGATGAATGATAAGAAAGTAGAAGGATTTAGGCTCATAGTTTAACCTTCAGGGAAAAAGCGGGGAGGAGGAGCGGGAAATAGATCAAGAAGTCGCAGTCGAGACAACAGAGATAGAAGAGACCGAGACCAGAGCAGAAGTAAAAAGAGAAGAAGAAGGTAACACACATATGATTTAGTCCGTCCTCATCAAGTTCTTCATCCTCTTCCTCCTCATCTTCGTAGTCAAAATCTTCCTCTTCAGTGAGCAACAAATAGAGTGACAAATAAAAGAAGAGTAAATCAAAGAAAGAAGATGAGAAAAAATGATTGGATAACCATCGAAACATGGATTTGTTGGAAGTACGTCTTCTTGAGTGGAGTTACGTACTCCGATTAAAAGCCATATCAAATATTATTTTCGCGGTTTCGAATTGCTTCAACAAGGAAACATATTTATTAGAGAATTTGAAATTGTTGAATCATTAAATAACTACAATAATAAAATAATAAAATATGGATAAGACCTTGGAAAAATCGATCATGGAAATACATATTTAGCCTACTGAGGCTCTACAGGATCCATTCTTGAGCGAGTCAAGCCAGATAATATATTGCGAAGAGCACTCCTTTCTCATCAAAATTCAATAGAAACCTGAAGTTGTCCAAACTTTGAAGGAGCCTGAGCAGCTTCGCGTCAAAGTAATGGTAGAGTATGAACATGAGTTCGCCAAAAACATTAAAATCTAGCTCACCAGCGATACAGAAATTTATTTTAACTTTGTATTTGAATGTAACGATTGGGAATTTAAACGCATCAAAGCCAACCAAAACTTTTTTATTTAGTTTAGGGAATACCCTGAGTTTATACTCAAAAATCTAGGCCGTCTCAGCTCGAGTGATAATTATTTGGCTACTTTTACTATTTTTTCAGAATCATAAGGCAAACTAGACCTCATCCGCAAGTCAGAATTTAAAGATGATAATATTATGGAGTTCAACTTTGTAAAGGCCTCAGAAGAACAAGTTCAAAAATCAATCCAATATCGGTATAATTTAATGCGAGAATAGTATCAACAGTATAAATACAAGTATGACTCAGTCTATGATACCATAAAACAAAAAAATCCGAGTCTGGCTATTCAGATTCAAAAACTCCATAAAAAATGAGGAAGATGATTATCAATTTCATCTTGCTTATATTTTATAAATAATCTCTTTATAGTGTATCATTTAATCTTTAAATAATGGAGTAGTTCAATACATTCTCAATAGTAGATCTATCATAATATAAAAGGACTGATAACTTTGAACAAAGTTAAATTTAGATAATTTTGATAATTTTGCTTTTACGAAGGTTAGAGATATATGATGAGATGTGATCATAAAGCTTTCTTTAAGACACGGATTTCGACTGGAGCAGAGAACCAAGGTGTGCAGGTCTCAATGGTCTTCTTGAAATGCTCAGTCCCCTGGTGCTTCTTAAGAACGTCAAGTGAATCATAGGTCTCCAAAAAAACGTAGGTTCCTGGTTCCTTGATGTCGGCATAAACATCATATCTGGTCACTCCTGGCTCTAAGCGGCTTTGTTCCATAAGAACTTTAACATGAGGAATGGCTTCTGGTACTTTATCAACCAGAATTCTGACAAAAGCCACAACATCAATTGGTCCCTCAGCCATAAGATATGTCAATGATTATAAATGATAATTAATTTTCAACAGCTTAATATCTATTATTTAAATTTCAATTTGAAAATAGATATTACAGATATTCTAATTTAGAGTATTTATAAAAACATGATTATTATTAGCAACATAATTAAAATTTGTTCTATTTTATCAGGAAAAACAAATTTATAAAGAGTAGAAAAGATAATATTAATCTTTAAATGATGTCCTTTTGTTGTTATAATCATCATTGGACTCAATTTGATCAAATCAATTCAAAGTAAAATCATTTCCAAATATGATAGATACATATCCTCTCATCCACGTAGTCCGGGTGGTACGGTTATAATCTTTAATATTATAATTCAGCCTCAAGCAAATATTCTTACAAACAGCGAGAGGAAAGAAAATCCTCAGTCATTCCGAATTATCTTTCCATAAAGCACATAATTGTTCCCTGTCGCCCCATCCACTTCAAATGATATTGCAAATCGCTCAACCCTCCACACTCGCAGAATATTGTTAAATCAACGTTATCTATGAGATGTTTTAAGCACTCTTAACGTTGTCCAGAAGAATTGCTTGATTGAGTTTCTGACATTTCTTGGCATTTTACAGTACATACTTAATGTTTCCTAAGTTAGCTACTAATTAATACCAATTGGCTACAATAAAATCGATTTTTCCTTTAATCATGCCCTTATTGAGACCAATATTTCTCTCAGCTAAATCTCTGATCGAAGGAACATCCCCTATAGTCACATTATTGCCAAGACAGGCTAGATATATTCCTAAAAATCCGACACCGGAACCCAATTACAAAATATTTTTATTCTTTAGAGGAAATATTCCCTCATCCGAAAGATAATGCAAAGCCTTGGCAACTACAATAGCCTATTTATCATAGCAAGTACAACATTAGAAGTGCGTGAGCCTGAACCGATCAAGATGTTGCTTGTTTAAAGAATACGTATGATGTTGCCTTCAACGAAATCAGCATAATCATCAAGTTTGATTTGTTTTGGAAATATTGATGACTATTAACCCAGCATGTTGATTATTATATAATATGGCACAAACTATATAAAAATCGGTACCATTTGGATTATACAGAACCTTTTCCTCGCCTATTTTCGCAGTCTAATCGAGAATTAGTGCAGCATAGATATTTAACTTAAAAGCAACGTCACTATTACAGGAAAGCTCTCTTTTATTGACAACAATATGTGTATGTATATCCACCCTGATTCTGCTCAACTTAATAAGCTACCGCCTCAGTTCGCGGGAATGACTAACGGTATCTACATTCGTGGATCTGCCATCCGAGCCACTTATATGCCTAAGATAGAAGCAGATCTTGAGACTCTATCATAACTTTGTCAAAAATCTTGAAGTTTAATTGATCATTATTATCATCAAACAATCAAGGAATTATTTGTCAGTAAAGAATGCGATATAAGTTCATCATCTCTTATATTATAAGATTTTTAATCAATATTGAAGTGATGAACATTTAATTTTAATTTTGTTAAAAAATTGAAGATTTGAGAAAATTGGAAAAAAGTAATATATGATGGTATCACTAATTTCCCTCAATGAAATCATCAAACGATAGATTGATTTCCAATTTTATTGCTGGCATCTCCTCAATTTTTATCTTTTTTGAGAGACGCTAGATGCCTTTAAGTTCTTCTTCTTCACGGATTTGCTCCTCCATTTTTATCTCTTCTCTTATTCGCTTGAGTTCATTCAGCTGAACATTGGTTTATTAATTAATTTTGACAGAGCCTGCTTCTTCAACGTTTTCCGTTAGCAAATAATTTTCTTCCATTTCTTCTTAAAGATCATGCTGGTGGCTACTGGGATTATTGGTGGGTTGAGTGATTTAGTCTACCTCTGGCTTAAATGCTAGAATGGGGTTGATATATTTTTCCAGACTTGGTTTATCACTATAGTTTTCACTTAGATATTGATGATAGGGAGTCAGTCTTTTAAACAATTTCAGTATTTTTAAATTTTAAAGCAAGGAAGAAGATATTATGTTGTTATAGCAAATGTTTTTTTCTAGAATCAACATGGAACACTCAAAGAATCCACTATTGACGACTTGATTATTTAGTTGATTGAGGAACACCTTTTGGAAAGAACTGTTGCTACCACTATTTTAGAGTAAAATTCTTTTCATCACTTTTGACACTCTTATTTCTGACTCTTTGTCCTTTCTGAGATTGCGGATGAATGTAACTAGCTTCGAAAAAACATTGCTTTTGATAGCCTGCTGCATAATAGGCTCTATATTATCCACTATTTGAACTACCTACGAAAGAAGTAAGAGTAAACTTCTTTCATCTTTGCAATACTCAAAATTGTAAGTCAGGAAAGTTCCAATGAAGAAATCTATGTTCTCTTTAGTCTTAAATGGTTCACCTAAATACTTTATTATCTCTATTACTGATAATTGAGATTATCCTTCCCAAATACCAAATCTTTTAAACAACTTTACATATAAACCGTCGGCTTGCTTCTAGCGGTAGTTACTTTTCATATAATCCATAAACTTCAAAGGCATTGCTTGTACTATGCAAACAAGCAAGTCTAAACTTCTCATTATAGATTTATCCAAGTATTATGTAATCGTTATCATAACTTTGCTGCTATACATTTTGTCCAAAAACTTTGCTCGAGTATTCTAGTTTTGGACCTGCCGGCAGATGATGAAAGCCTACATCAAAAATGAAAGTTTTTTCTCAGCTAACTGCTTATATTGTAGAAATTATTCATTATTTAAGACCTCCCCTTTATAACTTTTTTATTTCCCTGTAGTAGTATTAAATACCAATCCAGAAAATGATTTTTAATCCATGAGAAGTAAATCATCTATAGTGCTATCCTTAACGAGATGCGTGGTGATATCTTTACAGCACTCGTATTGTGTCTAAATAAAAATGGAAGTACCATTACAAGGACATGCTCAAGATATAATTCTTTGAAATAATCCAATATATGCTCTCTATAGAAATTAACTCTGTGGAAGATTTGAACTCGAGTATTCATATCCTCGCTCAAACCAATAACTTATTTGATTTTAAGAGTTTCTCTCCATAGCTAAGGAAAGTCTACCTCTTGCATAACTACATAAATTTTACAATTACATTGCTGAATTTCGAGTATGATTTCAAAAGTTGGGTCGCGGAACAACGCTTGAACTAATTTATGGTCGACATTTATGAGAATGGAACTGAGAATACGTCCAACCATTCCCATTCCCATGTTATCATTATTTTTCTTGAAGAGAAGGAAGACTGAGTGAAGGGATAAGATGAATGTATTCGAGTTAAGGATGTGGTACTGGATCATATCCTTGGCGTTCTTGGTCCGGTCTAAGATGTAGGGTAAGTTTTCCTCGGTGGGCATATCAAGGGTTTCTCGTCCACTAATGTCCAAGTAGTTTTTGCCAATCTTTTCGCAAATCAACCGCCTAAGCTATAGCTGCATGTACATACCAGAAGAAGTCGCACTCGGAGTCACCCTCGAACGACACAGCTACTTACCTGTATATTGTCAATTAATCGTCTGCCCATACAATCACTGAGCCTTTTTGCTTTTCGTAATTGTTCTCTATTCGGATTCGGGATCTAACTAACATCTCTTTTGTAAGGTTTCCTTAAACCTCTATGACACTTGTGGTGTCCTGCTCATTATCATCACAGGTTAATGCCAGTAGGCCATGACCGACAAGCTCATAGTCAGTACCTTCTCCCATGATTGCATAGAGCTGTACACGAGGCTTGAAACTGTCCAATGGTAGGTCTCTATTATCCACTTTCATTCTGATTCATTAAATATTTATACATCTTCCGATTTATAGGGCCCTCTCCCCCGAAAGCACTCTACAATTGATTGTATCTTATTATTCCTTGGAAGGGCATTCGACCTTCTTCTTTTTTCAATACCCATTTTATAAGAGAGCATCAAAATATCTTAAGCTCTGCAAAAACATCTTAAAGATTCAATGTCCCCGATTCCCCGTCAAAAGCTTAAAGGAGGTGTTAAAAATGAATTTATAAAAGATGAACACAATTTGATATTTTTGGATATTATTGATCAATAAAAGCTCAGATTTATTTGATATCATCAATATTGAATATCACAAATCATTTTTTAAAAGAGATAACACTCTTAAAGATCCATTTCAAAGGCCTCATTGAATCTGTCAGCTGATTAATGCCCCACTATTTAATAAATACTGTAATCTTAATGACAGGCTTGCAGAATGTAAAGAAAAGCAGCCCTTTTTAAACTCAAATTGAACCAAAAATAACCTATGGATTCAATATTTAAAATTTAATTCAAATTAAAAATAATAATATTAAAAAAATGAATGTTTGCCTTCACTTTAACTTAGGAAGCTTCTTCTATTCATATGGCGAAGAAATGCTTTAATTTTGCCCTTAATCACTTGATATGATTAAATTATATGCCACAGTAGTATTTGATTTATTCTATGTATGGATTTAAATAAAATATCTCTAAATAAGCTTGTAAAGATTAAATGTCTTGATTATAATAGTGGCAATATCACTTGGGTATAATGAGCTTGATTTCATATTCATTACTTCCACATTTTCTAAAATTTTTCATTAAAATGTCGTTGATGTCAATGTTTTCTTTGGTAATTAATTTCGAAAATATACCCTTAATCTACCAAAAGGTGAATTTTTTCTTGTAGCCTAACATAAACTTAACTCGCCCCTTTATGGTTGAATCGATGAGTAGAGGATCGTAGTATTTGCGTGTCGTAACTGAGCCCTTAGTAATTGTAAGGAAGTGCTAGCCGATTACTTCCAGCATTTTAGCATGAGCCTTATTTTATTAAAACTCCTCCAAACCGACTGGAAGATATACTTTTAACATGTTTTAAAGTATAGTATTCATTTCATGAACTGCGTATTCTTTTTTTTCAGAAGCCATTTCTAATAAAATAAAATGAAGTATAGAGCTTAATGTAAGTTTATATCGTCTCAAGGATGATGCTTCTTCAATGTCCATTTTTTAGATTAAAGAGTAACTCTATTAAATCGGATAATTGGTTTAAAGTTAGAATATTTTTGCGATTACCATCCAAATTTTTTAATGTTCGATTTTCACAGCTGAGCTTATCTCATTATAAGTAAACCATTCTCCTATTTTCCCATTTTAGGTGAGAAAAGGAATTACATTTCTGAGGATGCCTACCATGAGTCCTAAGTCTAGGATCAGATAATAAGGCTCTTCAATAAAGGATATTTATTTTGGTAAAAAAGAGGCAACTGGAGCTTGTTTGATCATCTATCTAAACAAATATTTACTAACTCAAACTGAGAGGATGTAAGTTTGAATTTACTGCGAATTTGACTTAAGGGCAAGCCAAAATCTTGTAGTAAATCATTGATGCTCTCTGCATCCGATAATTTACTGTGAACAATTCCTAAGTCCTTGAGATCAGCGTATAGGATGTTGAACTCGATGCTATGGGGCTCTATCTTTAAATAATTTCCAGTTTCTATGTTGGAGAACAGATACATAAATGAACATAAGAAACTTTTTTATTGCTTTTAAGCGGAGTATCATTAAAAATTTGATAGCCGGTCATATTTTAAGAATTGGTTTGTGTTAAATCTAAGGAATCTGTGGCAAGCATGGTGGTGGGCAAGAAGACTCCTCGTAATTTATAGCTGTTGTTGTCGATGCTAAACAAAAAAAGATCATCTTTATCACCTATCTTATGAATATTAGTACCCTCGATTGTTAATGTTTTGTTCTATGACATATATTTGATGAATTAGTCATTGCCTTTGATGATGTTTCCTATAGGTGGAGGGAGATATACCCGCTTGCTCATCTATTTCGTTTGAGTATGTGATTTCTATCGGTAACTCCTCTTTAAATTTGCAAGGAGTAGGAGGAGGAGTGTAATTCTTCATCTCGATCTTGATCAATAATTATCAATTAATTAAAAACCCGCTAATTTTGATTGTTCATAAAGAAATGAAAGATGTTAAAAAAAATCCAGAAATAATCCTTTGATTTATAATTATCTAAATTTCAGTCTGAATTATTTATAGACAAAATTCTGCTCTTTAGCAGTAATTTGAAAGAATATAGTATTATTTCAATTTTAGTTCTGAATTCAAATATGAAATAACTGACTTCTATTGAATATTCTTATATTTCCAATTTTTTTATGACTATCATATTACTGGGTAGTTAGTTTCTATGAGAGAATTATCTATTTTCCGATTGAAAATAAATATTATTGATAAATATTTTCATTTTATCATCTTTATTATTAATCATTAAACATAACCTCATACTTTAATGTTATTCTCTGCACTGTTTATAAAATTAAAAATAGATCAAATTTATATATAGTTTCATCTGCAGTCGTATACATTTATTTATTATTAATTTAAATACATTTTCCTTTGACTCATTTAACTCCTACATGTCTTAAAAATTTAGAAAAAACTTCAAATTCATTCGCAAAATTGATGAGGGCACATTTGGACAAGTATATCAGGTCATTAATATCAAGACTAATCAATAATTTGCTGTCAAACTGGAGTCTATAAACTCTAATCATCCTGGATTTAGACAAGAATGTAAAATCTACAGATTTCTTCACACTGACATTAAAGTTCTTGATAAGGGCATCCCCAACACGCACTACCGTTTTACTGAAGGTAAACTTAATACAATTTAGGAGACTATAATGGGTTAGTTATGGATTTATTGGGTCCTTCTCTATAGTCTCTCTTCAAGAGAATTCTCACCAAGTTTTCATTAAAGACAGTGCTAATGTTAATCGATCAAATGATTTCACGCGTTCAGTATCTTCATAAAAGACACTTGCTTCATCGTGACATTAAACCAGATAACTTTTGTATTGGCCTTAACAATACTGCCCATAAGATTTTTATCCTTGACTTTGGATTGGCAAAACTATCAATTCGGAGAGATGGCAGCCACATACCTTATAGAGAAGGTGAATCCTTTGTAGGAACAGAACTCTTTGCATCCATAAATGCTCATTTGGGTATTTAACAATGTACAAACTTAATTATGTAGCATACAGGGATGATATGGAGAGTATTGGCTACTCTGCCATGTATTTATTAAGGGGAATGTTGCCATGGCAGTTTGTTTAGGCCAGCAGCCAACAAGAATATAAAAAGCAAGTTAAATAAAAGAAATCAGGCACTTCTATCTAAGATCTTTGCAAGGGATACCCAGTGGAATTCTCCAAATACATCTCTCAGTGTCGTGAGCTAGGCTTTGGTGATCGTCCTCCGTATTCTGCAATGAAAGCCATGTTTAGGGATCTTTTTTAACGCAAAGGATATCAATACGACTATAAGTATGATTGGGTCATCTTGTCTGAGAAGAATGAGAATATGCAGAAAAAAGAGGAGAGTCTCAAGGATAAAAATAAATAAATCTCCATCCAAGATCTTAAGAAGTTGTTTATTTATACTTGAGAAATTATCTCCCGTAACTGTATTTTTGAGAATAAAATATTATTTTTGTTTTTATACTCAAAAATGGTTAGGCCGAGAGGCCTCTATAATTTTGAATCTTATTTTTTACAGTTTCGATGCAACCGTAAAACATTGAGAGATATTCAAATTGATTATCTGCTAACCATTTGTTATTTTGTTATTTTTCTTATAGGTGATAGATGAATGATAGGAACTTCTATAATTAAGTATTTACATCAATTGCATTTAATAATGAAATATATGCCTCTTAAAAATATTTATAATATTCTTTATTGCCTCAAAAGGAACATTTCTATTTATAAACATCTTTTATATTGAAAAATATTGTGTTTGCTAACTATTTAGATCATTTAATCAGCTTTCAATTTGTTCCAACTCTTGCGAAGACTCAATTTCAGACAGATCAGCTTCCCATTTTATCTTTGAATTGCTATTTGAGTATTCAATCGTGGAGCATTTGCTTCGAGATTTGGTAATCTTTTTAGAACTACCATTTTTGCAAACAGGGCATACCTTATCAATATCCCACTCGCAAGCACACTCTTGACATACAATATGTTGAGAATTGGAACAACGACAGCTACTACAATCACTGCTACACTGTAAGCAAAGAAGGCACATTTTTTGTCTGCTGCAATCCTTTTTGAAGGATGTTAAATAAACTTATTTAATGGTGTGATGTCTGTTGCTTGCTTTGTCTGGAGTTTGAAGAATCTCTCTATTGTTTTTGTAGACCAAATCACTCATAATTATAATGGCATATATACATGTTCACACATAAGTAATTTATGCCTATAATTATCTCTATTAAGCATTCAACATAAAACTATATTTAGGGAAATGACCAAGCTAATCGTATTTATCCAAATTTAAAAAGCCCTTTTAATTAAAAAGAAGCCACTGAAAGACCTGATAGTATGATAAACAATATTTATGTTATAAATAAAATTGAGGGAAGCATAAAACACTATTGATCGATAAGATAATCCAGGAATATATAAGCATCAAAAGATATCTTTTGAAATTCCAAATTATAGTTGCCTCAACATAAGTCAGTCAAAAACATTAAATATTGAAATATTTGATGCGAATCTGCTTGATATTGATCTTTATTTTAATTATATATTTTTCAACTAAAGCTTCTTATATTTATTTAATATAATTAATATAGCAATAAACGAAGTCAGTCAAAAAGTCAAAATTAAAAATATGCCAAAGAAACTATTTACAATAACAATTATAAAAATAGAACTAATTTTTCATATCATCTTTCCTGACAACCTCAAAAATTCAAAAGGCGTTACTTTGAGAGTTTTTATATTCATCTTGCTTGTTGCTATAAATATATCATTGATTTTTTGAAGATCTTTTTCTGTCAAGACACTTCGTGTTTACTTTCAATTTATATCATTTTATATTTTTTTTTAGTTTAAAGGATGATGCACTTTTATACGAAGATCAGGGTCTTAGAATAGCAGATTTTTTAATAATATCACTCATATCATGATTCAAAATGTCGTCTCAGAAGTTTATATCTTTCTTTTCCTCTCCTACTTTCAAACAATCATTGAACGATGATGTAAAGATTAATCGGCGGATTAATAGATCACAGAGAGGATGGGACAAAATGATTGATATCTTGATACTGATATATTTCTTGGCAGACGAATAGTTTATGGATAAATAAATGTCTTTGAGGCAAGTCAGTAATTCAATTTAACAATGGACATTATTACTTTAACAGATGTTAATCACTCAATTTAATTTCTTAACGTAAATGCTTTAGGAAATAGAAAAGAGGCATGTTCCTGATGATCGCCATTTAGAGCTAATTTTGCCCCTTTTTTAACTTTTACTGTTATTGATAAATCAAAATGATCTTAATCATTTTTTCAAAATTATCAAAATTTTTGAGTAAGAGTATAAATCCAGATGCGAGAATGAGTCTGTCTGCTGGTTTTTACCTGCTCGTTCTTTCTTCTGATTGCCTTTGTTTTAACTGTTGTATTTCCTTAAAAACTTTGATTAAATTAAATCTCATATAATTGCTTTATAAAGTTATTGATAGTGAGTGACTAAGCAAATGAACTCAAAACTGAACCTTTCCCTTTCTGAGATGATTTAGACCCTGAAGAAGGACGGCCTCTACAAAAGAATTATCCTTTCAGCATCAAAAAAATATTTGCTAGCCTTCTTAAATTTAGAAACGGTAATTCCAAGCCAAGTATTTTAATTTATTATCAAATTGGTAACAAAGGACCAATCCTTCGACACTAACTCAAATGACTTTGAGAAAACACCCTAAAACTCTTGGGCTTTGAATGAGTTTAAACTATTTTCTTGGATTGCAGTATGTTATGCATATCTAATTGGAAAATAACTTAAATAATTTGTAAATACTTTCTAATATTAGAATCAGACAGAATTCGTCTTCCTCCATCAATTCTTCCCCAGAAAATCATAAAAGTTCCTGGAATATCAGATAAATTGCCTCTTAAAATATTCGAAGACTCATTCTTAAAAATGGACTTCTGAAGAGTGCGTTATCTTGGCTAATATCGTTAAGTAACTTATACCTTTATTCAGAAACCAAGAAGACAATCTCAGGTGGAGTTAAATTTCATATCTTCTCTATTGTTAGTCAAAAGAAAATTTTTATCGTTCACCACAGAAGTGTAGATAAAAATGGATTAATCACCTTGATCCCCATGTTAATCGTACTAAGTGGACTCCTGAGGAAGACCTAAAATTGTTTCAAACAGTTAATGTATACGGAACTAAATGGTCATCTATATCTAAAGCTTTCAAAGGGACTCGTACTGAGCATATGGTCAAAAATAGATACAACTCTATCTTTAAAAATTACCAAAGGAAATCACAGAGGGCCTTACCTACAAAGTTAATTGACAAAATTATGGACGATCTCGAGAGAAAAATAAGTCATATAAATGTTAAAACGTAGATACAAAATTCAAAATTAGCTGCAGATAACTTCAAGGAAAATGTATAATCAGAAGAATTTATATTTTAAGAGTCCCCAACTCTTTTCAAGTATGACTCATCATCATCCTAACATAAG
>Ga0302185_10000966_pt1 | contig 20993 bp, 20 predicted proteins | sample II_Bog_E1_1_FD_200231 | JGI IMG/M metagenome (GOLD analysis project Ga0302185, IMG submission 200231) | Peat permafrost microbial communities from Stordalen Mire near Abisko, Sweden - II_Bog_E1_2 | ecosystem: Environmental > Terrestrial > Soil > Wetlands > Peat | place: Sweden: Abisko... | reverse complement strand
GTGGGTCAAACAAAGGCAGCACTCCTACAATTTGCCATTTACCTTCTTCTTCTGCTTTTGCCACCCCCAAAGAACGGAAGCCTTTTCCCGCAAATTCATTAACGGCTTTCTCTACATCTCGTTTAACCTCACCAACATTAGTTGCCATTGCTAAAATTACTTGCGGTGCCCCTTTAGACACATAGAATTGTTTTCCGTCTTTTCCTTTCACTGTAGCTTCAGTACGCTTACTTACCGGGTCGAATGGCTTAAAATGCACTACCTGATAATCTTTCAAGGCCTCTGCATTTTTCACTCCGCTAATCACTGCTAAATCTATTGTGTCTTTGTCTTCCGCACGAGAAGCCAATGCGGCATATAGAATAATTTGTTCGGCAGTAATATCTTTAATGCAGAAAGGATCACCCAGCGTGAGTTTATTCTCTGTTAGTGTTCCCGTTTTATCCGAACACAATATATCTACACCTGCCAATTCCTCAATGGCTGAAAGGCGTGTTACAATAGCTTCTTTCTTTGAAAGGAGACGTGCGCCAACCGCCATTGTTACAGATAATACTGTCGGCATCGCTACCGGGATAGCTGCAACCAGAAGAACTAATGCAAACGCTAATGTGGTAAGGAGGTGATCGCCACGGAAAATGGCAACAGTAATTATTATTGCTACAAGCGCCACGGCAAGTATAATAAGGTAATTGCCAATCTTCATGACGGCGCGTTGAAAATGGCTCACCGTATTGGCTTCTTGTACCAGTTGGGCAGTCTTGCCAAAATAAGTGTTTGTGCCGGTAGCATAAACCATAGCATCAATTTCACCTTTGCGGATAATGGAACCGGAAAATACCGCTCCACCCGGTTTAGGTGTAACAGGTAATGATTCGCCAGTTAACGCTGATTGGTCCACTTCAACCGGGTCGCCATCCAGCAAACGAGCATCTGCCGGAACAATATCACCCAGCCGTATGCGTATCACATCGCCGGGTACTAATTCCTTAACAGGTAATGTAACCCATTTACCATCCCGTATAACTTTGGCATTTTTTGCCAGTTTTGCTTTTAATGCCGCTATGGCATTGCCGGCCTGGTGTTCTTCCCAAAATGCAACTATTGCGTTGGAAAAAAGAAGAACGAGGATGATAAAGAAATCGGGCCAGTGGCGAACCACCCCCGATAAAATAACTGCTGCTTCAATCATCCAGGGAATAGGCCCCCAGAAGTAGGATAGGAATTTCAGGAATACATTGGTTTTCTTTTCTGCGAGTTCGTTAGGTCCATATTGCGTGAGGCGTTTCTGTGCTTCATCCTGACTAAGTCCATCTTTTGATGACCCTAGTTTTTTCTCTACATCTGCTAGAGGCATCGTTTTCATTTCATCCTTTGTGTCGGGAGAATCAGGCTTCTTTTCAGGCGTTATAGGTTGATCAATTTTGCTTTTCATAATGGTTATTTTTTGCTTACCCTTAGTTTGGTTAGTTCGAGAAGACCCTTTTTGTTTTAAATCTTTTCCATTGTAATATTATATACACCTTGCCGGGCGGCTCGGTTACAAATGGCCCGATGATACAGGGCTTTCTGCGCTAAAGGCACATTGATATCATCTCCTTTCCAAATTTCTAACGCCGGTTGTTGGATGGCACGGGCAAATGAAAATGCTAATGCCCATGGTAATTTGTTTTTGAATCTTACATTCATCGCGTTTAACCGGGCAGATGCCAGCTCGCAGGGTTGTCCCCCGGACAAGAATGCAATCCCCGGAACGGCAGCAGGAACAACACGTTTGAAACACTTTATAGTGGCATCGGCAACCTCATCAATTGATTCCTGTTGAGGGCAATTCAACCCGGGAAGTACCATATTAGGTTTTAAAATCATTCCCTCAAGAAGTATTCCTTGTATATACAGTTGGTTGAAAACCATTTGCAAAACTTCCTCTGTAACTTGACTGCATTTATCCAAGCTGTGTTCTCCTTCCATAAGAATTTCCGGCTCAACTATAGGTAAGAGTCCGGCTTCCTGACATAATGCAGCATAACGGGCTAATGCCTGTGCGTTAGCCTCCATGCAAGCCCTGCTGGGAATTCCATCTCCCATATTGAAAACAGCCCGCCATTTTGCAAAACGGGCACCTATCTCAGCATATTCTTTTAGGCGAAAACGCAATCCATCCAACCCTTCCGTTATTTTCTCTCCCGGATGTCCTGCTAAATCTTTTGCGCCTTTGTCTACTTTAATACCGGGAATAATTCCATTTTCTATGAGGGCATTAATAAAAGGAGTGCCGTCCTTTTTCTGTTGACGTATAGTTTCGTCAAAAAGAATAACACCGCTAATAGATTCATGGAGGCCAGGGGTTGTGATGATCATCTCTCTATAGGCTCGTCTCGTTTCCTCATTCTGTGGAATCCCTAAACTTGCAAATCGTTTGTTACAGGTTGGAGTACTTTCATCCATTGCTAACAAGCCTTTGTCACCGGCAAGCAAAACCCTTGCAGTATCTATAAGTTTTTGTGTATTCATTTTGGGTTGCTCCATTTCCAGTTCCTTATTTCCGGCATATCTTCACCATGTTTATTAATGTAATGTTTATGTTCAATGAGTTTGTCCTGCATCATTTGTTTCAGGTAAGAACCCTTGGCTCCCAAATCGGGCACGCGGTCAATCACATCCTGAACAAGGTGAAACCGGTCTAAATCGTTTTGCACCCTCATGTCAAATGCAGTAGTAATAGTGCCTTCTTCCTTATAGCCCCGCACATGCAAACTATGGTTAGCCCTGCGATATGTGAGCCTGTGAACAAGCCAGGGATAGCCATGAAAGCCAAAAATGATATGCTTGTCTTTTGTAAACAGGGAGTCATAATCCTTATCATCCAATCCATGCGGATGTTCAGAACTAGACTGTAACTTCATAAGATCAACAACATTGACTACCCTTATTTTCAAATCAGATAAATGTTCATGCAGTATCGAAACAGCAGCCAATATCTCCAGTGTTGGTGTATCTCCGCAACAAGCCATTACCACATCCGGTTCCGAATCTTGATCGTTGCTTGCCCATTGCCAGATACCAATACCTTCTGTGCAATGCACCACCGCTTCATCCATTGTTAGCCATTGTGGCAATGCATGTTTCCCTGCCACCACTACATTGACATAATGGCGGCTGCGCAGACAGTGATCAAAAACAGATAAAAGACAATTAGCATCGGGGGGCAGATAAACACGTACTATATCTGCTTTCTTATTAATTACATGGTCGAGGAAGCCCGGGTCCTGATGTGTGAATCCATTATGGTCTTGTTGCCAAACGTGTGAGGCAAGCAAATAATTTAGTGAGGCAATTTTCCGTCTCCACGGCAGCTCCAGAGTTACCTTGAGCCATTTGGCATGTTGGCTGAACATAGAATCAACAATTCGGATAAATGCTTCATAGCTATTGAATAGCCCATGTCTTCCGGTAAGCAAATATCCTTCCAGCCAACCTTCGCATTGGTGCTCACTAAGCATCGAATCTAATACTTGCCCTGCAGGAGCAAGAAATTCATCGTTCTTTATTATAGGCTCATCCCACTGACGATTGGTAACCTCAAAAACAGAACCTAAAAGATTCGAAAGTGTTTCATCCGGGCCGAATACCCTGAAATTATGCTTGTCCTGATTCAGCTTAGCTACATCACGGAGAAACTTGCCCAATATAAAAGTATCCTGCCCATCAACCGCACCGGGTGCCGGAACATTAATTGCATGGTCATTGAAATCCGGCATTTTTAAATCATGTAATAGAATGCCTCCGTTAGTATGTGGATTAGAACCCATCCGACGGTCTCCTTTTGGCGCTAATTCAGCTAACTCCGGAATTAGGCTTCCATTATCATCAAATAGTTCTTCAGCCTTATAGCTTTTCATCCAACTTTCGAGTTGTTTGACATGACCCGGATGTTCGGAATCAACTAGAAGCGGTACCTGATGTGCACGGAAAGTCCCTTCAATTTGTAAGCCGTCAACAAATTTGGGCCCTGTCCAACCCTTTGGTGACCTTAGAACAATCATAGGCCAGCGAGGGCGTGTGGTATCATTATTCTTTTTTGCATTATTTTTAATCTGCTGAATTTTTTTTATAACTTTTTCCAGCGTACTCGCCATGAGTTCGTGCATCAGTTCCGGCTCATCACCTTCCACAAAATAGGGTATCCAACCGCAGCCTTTTAAAAATTGATCCAATTCATCATGCTCAATACGGGCCAGCACGGTAGGATTACTGATTTTGTATCCATTTAAATGCAATATGGGCAACACAACTCCATCACTTATCGGGTTGAGGAACTTGTTGGACTGCCAGGCGGTTGCCAGAGGTCCGGTTTCCGCTTCACCGTCACCAATGACACATGCTACAATTAAATCAGGATTATCGAATGCGGCTCCAAAAGCATGGCTGAGAGAATAGCCCAACTCACCGCCTTCATGAATGGAGCCCGGTGTTGTTGGCGCAACATGGCTGGAAATTCCGCCGGGAAAAGAAAATTGCTTGAAGAGCTTTTTTAGTCCGGCTTCATCCTGGGTGACATTTGGATAAACTTCACTCCAGGTGCCTTCGAGGTAAACATTGCCTACAATTGCAGGGCCGCCATGTCCAGGGCCTGCTACATAGAACATATCCAGATCATATTTTTTGATAATCCGGTTCAAATGCACATAAATAAAATTCTGCCCGGGTGTGGTCCCCCAGTGTCCTACTACCAATGGTTTTACATGGGATAGTTTCAATGGTTCTTTCAGCAAGGGATTATCATAAAGATAAATCTGCCCTACTGAAAGATAATTGGCGGCACGCCAATAGGCATTTATCCTTTGAAGTAATTCAGGCGATAATGTTTTTGTTTCCGATTTGATTGTTTCTGTTTCCATACTATTTTAATTTTTTATTGAGTACTTCATATAGGATAAACCGAAGTTGTTTATTTTACTTTTAGCATACTTGCATTGATAGCAACAACAATGGTACTAAGTGTCATAAAAAGCGCACCTTCAGCAGGACTTAACAAAATCCCCTGCTTGTACAATACTCCTGCCGCTAAAGGCAATGCTATTGCATTATATCCGGTTGCCCAGATTAAATTCTGGATCATTTTGCGATATGTGGCTTTTCCGAAAAGAATCAGACTCACAATATCTTTTGGATTGCTGTTTATTAAAACAATTCCTGCAGTTTCCGCAGCAATATCGCTTCCGGAACCTACAGCAATACCTATATCTGCCTGCGCAAGAGCAGGGGCATCATTTACTCCATCACCGGTCATGGCTACAAATTCGCCTTTGCTTTGCAGCTCTTTTATCTTTTCTGATTTCTGATGAGGCAACACTTCGGCAATAAAACTATCCATACCTAACGTTTTAGATACACTCGCCGCAACTTTATTATTATCGCCTGTAAGCAATATTGATTTGATATGATTTTGCCTCAATGTTTTAATCGCTTCCCCCGATTCCGGCCGCACCTTGTCTGACAAAGCAATATAGCCTGCCAACTCTTTATCAATAATTACAAATACAACCGTTTCAGAATCGTTACTTACAAATCCCCCGCGAATAGTTATATTATTTTCATTTAAATAACCGGGGCCAACAACCAATATCTTTTTACCTTCTACCGTTGATTCCACACCTTTCCCGGGAATGGCTATAAAATCTTCAGCAACAGGGATAGTGATTGATAAGTCCTTTGCTTTTTGCAGAATGCCGGTTGCAATAGGATGTTCTGATTGCTGTTCCAATGCAGATGCCAGCCGAATAATTTCATTTTCAGAAAGCCCATTTTTGAGTGATACGATTTTTGATACTTCAAATTTCCCTACAGTAAGTGTGCCTGTTTTATCAAATACAACTGTAGTAATTTTTCTTGCATTTTCAAACGCAGTTCTGTTCTTTATAAGCAACCCGCTTTTTGCAGATAGTGCGGTTGATTTTGCAACAACCAAAGGTACCGCCAGACCAAGGGCATGGGGGCAGCAAATTACAATTACAGTAACCATTCTTTCCATGGCAAAGGATAGGGATTGTTGTGTGAAATACCAATATAAAAATGTGGTAATTCCGGCCATAATTGCAACTACAGTTAACCATTTTGCAGCCCTATCTGCAAGTAACTGGCTTTTAGATTTTGCTTTTTCTGCATCATCCACCAGCTTTATTACCCGGGACAGATAAGAATCTTTTGCGGCATGTGAAACAGTAATTTTGACGGCGCCGGTTCCATTTATAGATCCGGCTATTACCTTATCGCCCTTTATTTTTTTTACGGGTTTAGATTCCCCCGTAAGCATACTTTCATTCAGATAACTTTCCCCCTCCAAAATTATTCCATCGGCTGCAATTTTTTCGCCCGGCTTAACAAGAATAATATCGTTCTCCTTCAGTGTATCGGTTTTTACTTCATGAACCATACCGGGCATTACCAGGTGAGCGTCGGCAGGCATCATATGTACTAATAATTCCAATTCTTTGGATGCCCCTGCAACGGCTTTCATTTCTATCCAATGCCCTAAGAGCATAATAAGTATCAGGGTAGTCAATTCCCAAAAAAAGTCCGTCCCCTTTAATCCAAATACAATGGCTACACTATAAATGTATGACACCGTTATAGCAAAGCCAATCAAAAACATCATACCGGGATTTTTGGTTTTAACCTCGTGAACCAACCCTTTTAAAAAAGGCCAACCGCCATAAATAAACACAATGGAGGACAGTGCGAATAAAATATAGGAAGAACCTTCAAACCGCCAATGGACATGAATAAATTGCTGTATCATAGATGACAATAACATGATGGGTATAGTTAACATAAGCACCACATAAAATCGTTTTTTGAAATCAGCAATCATCATGGCATGATGGTTATGCCCCAACATACCCATTTGTGGATTGACTCCATGTTGCATTGAGTTGTGGTTCATTTTGGAATGGTCCATTGATTCCATTATTGTACTTTTACTGGTGTATGTTTATACTATTTAAAACTTGACAAACATCTTTTGCTATCATTAATTCTTCATTGGTCTTGATAATTCGAACGCATACGTTACTATTTTTTATAGAAATAATAGATTCATTCTTCGCATTTTTATTTTCATCCAGTTCAATTCCCAAAAACTGAAGTCCACTGCATATTTGAGTGCGTACTTCGTGGGCATTTTCACCTATTCCGCCCGAAAAAACTAAAGTATCTATACCACCAAGTGCAGCAGCAAATGACCCAATCCATTTTTTTGTTTGATAGCTAAATAGTTCAATGGCTTCTTTGGCGCGGCTGTCAGTATTTTTGTATTCTAATAATTCCCGCATATCGGAACTTGTTTCCGATATGCCTAATAGGCCTGATTCATGATTGATAAGATGACTAAACTGTTTCGGCGTAAGCTTTTCGTTTTGCAATAAATACCATGCAACACCAGGGTCCAAATCGCCTGTTCGTGTGCCCATGGGCAATCCGGATGTGGGTGTAAATCCCATGCTGGTATCTATACTTTTGCCCTCTTTTACAGCAGCAAGACTGGCACCACTCCCCAGGTGAGCCAATATTATTTTGCTATTTGCCGATTCATTTCCTGCTATCTGTTTAAGTTCTTCCATAAGGTAGGTGTATGATAGACCGTGAAAACCATACCTATGTATACCCATTACATTATATCGCCGTGGTATAGATAGCAATTTTGCTACAGAAGGCATGGAAGTATGAAATGAAGTATCAAAACAAGCTATTTGTGCTAATTTGGGGTGACGATTTCTGAAAACTTCAATCAATTTAATTTCTCCAGGCAGATGGTCCGGGTCATAAGCACTGATTTTTTTTAACTCATCCAATAACTCAGGCGTGAGTAATTCAGGTTCCGTATGTTTCATGCCTTGAACAATTCTGTGTCCTATTGCTCTAACTGAAATAAATTCTTCTTGCTTTTCAAGCCAGTCAATCATAAAATTTGCAGCTACAGTATGATCAGCAGCTTCAATATTTTGAAAGGTTTTTTGATTAGTACTGCTATTTTTTATATGAAATTTTGTGTTTTTCAGACCAATATTTTCTATCTCACCGGAAAACAATTGTGAAAGTGTTTCTTCTATTTTATAAATAGAAAATTTGATGCTGGATGAACCACCATTAATTGCAAGTACATTATTAACTAATTCCACAATTGCTTGTTTTAATTTTTTTAACCCTATTAATTAATTTGGAATTGTTATATGTTTAATGCTATTATTAACCTATAGCAAGCCCAAAGCTTTTCAACTGATTTTTCAGCTTAACTAAGCCTTCATAATGTATTCCATTCATACCTAAAGTTTGTGCAACTTTAACAAACATTAGTGTGTTGTCAATATAAAGGGAATGTTCCGGCGCTGTTTGTGAGATGTCGCTGGCTATGCGAAAAATAGTTGCGTCAGGCTTACGATGATGCACAAAGGAAGAAGATACAATGGCATCAAACAAGTCATTCAGCTTGAATTTCTCAACCCGGAATGCATTCAATTCTCTTCCTTCATTGCTTAGGGCAATTATTTTCAGGTGATAGCGGTTTTTAATTTCTTTAAAAAAATCTATAGCATCCGAATACGAGAAAGACTGCTTGAACATAAATTTTGTAAAATCCTCTTCCGAGAAGTTTCTAGCTTCATAAAAAACAACTCTTTTCAGGTATTCGCTAAGGGTTAAATCGCCTTCCTCATAAGTATCAAATGTAAGATGATGCCTGTCCTCCATTTCACTAAGGTCAAGTTTAAAAAATGTTGCCGCCCTTTTGCGCGATTCACGGTTCCATCCATCCGTAAGTAATACCCCCCCAATATCGAGGAACAATGTTTTTATATTATACTTTCTTTTCATTCTGCATCAGGAAATTTTCCTTTGTAACGGGTAAATAAATCATTTCATTTTTTTACTCCCAACATATATTTCAATACATTTCCAATTTTTAGTATCATTCGGGTCACCGCCTAAATAATGAACAGTTTCCCTAAAATGTTCTATACTAACCGGATAATTCATGGGACTGAATCCTTCAACCGTTCCGGTAACATGATAGAGGCTGTCGGAGTCATTTTTCACAACCGTATTTCCTTTTATCCGCAAAGCCGGGATGGATTGGATATTATCTTTAATAAAAACACCGGAAACATTTACTGCTGCATCATTCATTTTGTTATCAGGACTAAACTTGCATCCCGCGATAACTATACTGAATAACAAGACTGCGAATAAAACTTTCATACGGCAGATATTATTTGTTTTAGAAAAGCTTTTCCTTTATGTTTTCCGGTGTGGCTGGGTAAACCAATCCATGATTATGAGATACTAATTTTTCATCCTTTTTATTGTATTTCAATCGTTTTAGGAGATGTGAAATAAGGGCAATATGAGCAGCCTTTTTATCTATAGCATTCACCACAAACCAGGGAGCATGTTTGAAATTGGTTTTTAACAGCATTTCATCACGGGCATCCGAATAATCTTTCCAGTGCTTTTGCGCTGCCATATCAATTGGGCTTATTTTCCATTGTTTTAGAGGGTTCTTTTCGCGATCCTTCAACCTATCATTTTGTTCCTTTTTGCTTATATCAAGATAGTATTTCAGAATAATGATACCCGAATCCACCAGCATTTCCTCAAATAATGCAACCTCTTTAAAGAATGATTTATATTGCTTCTCACTACAAAAACCCATTACTTTTTCTACTCCCGCACGGTTATACCAGCTTCTGTTAAAAAGTACAAATTCACCCGCTGCGGGCAAGTGAATCGAATATCGCTGGTAATACCATTCATGCTCTTGTAGGTTGGAGGGTTTACCCAATGCCACTACCCGTGTTTCACGGGGGCTAAGATGTTTAGTGATGACTTTTATCGTGCCATCTTTACCGGCTGTATCTCTTCCCTCAAGTATCACAAGGAGTTTGAGATTGGAAGATATTATTTCCTTTTGAAGTTTAACTAGTTCTATGTAAAGTTGGTGAAGTTCCTTTTTATTTTTATTTATCATATCCTATTAAATATATTTATGATTTTGCAGTGAATACCAAGTAAAACCAGATTAAGCACTAAAATGCCCAATCGACATCACTATTACTAAACATTTCAGGATTAATTATTGGGCGTATACTTAATACAGGGATTTTAGAATGATTAACGATTTGCTGAATTACCGGCCCTGTAATATATTCTGATATGGACATCTTATCCAAGTCAGACATAACAACTATCAAATCAGCGTTTAGCCTTTCTGCATTATCAAAAATAAGTTTTGTAACATAATTACCCTGCACAGTTTCAGCTTTACAAGTTACACCTTCTTTTTCAGCTATAAATTTTATCTGGTCTGCTTCACGAGCTATTTTATTGACTCCCGGAGAAGCAGGATCATAACTTATTCCAAGAATATGAAGGATTGCGCCATACATACTCGCGAACTTTATACCATAATCCACATCTTCCCTTGAGTGGCGATTATCGCGAAAAGGAAGCAAAATGTTCTTAAAGTCGGCATTCTTTGTATCTAACTGTATTGACAATACTGGGCATTTGGCTTCACTGATCACTTTAAAGCTATTACTACCCAATACAAACTCACGGAAGCCTGAAATTCCATGTGTCCCCATAACAATAATGTCTGCATTTGTTTCTTTAGAAGCCGACAATATTTCTGTATACGGAGTGCCTTTCTTTATTAAATAATTTACCTCACCCACTCCTTCCTTTAGCAGTTTTTCCTTTAATTCTTTCAGGCGCTTGTCAGCAGATTCAATTATTAAACCTTCATATTTCTCATTTTCATAGATTGTGGTACGAAAATAATTTGGTTCTGCATTTGCAAATAGACCTTCAAGCACAGTAATTAATAAGATTTCTGCATTTGTTTTTTTAGCTAATACTATTGCTTGTTCAATTACTTTACTTCCTGTTTCTGAAAAATCGACAGGAATAAGGATTTTTTTAATTTCTAACATACTGCCTTTACTTATAAGCTATTAATTTTTTTATCTTTATACTCTAAGATCAAACGATTTTGTCCTTTATATTTTTGATTGATTTATTTAACTCATCCATATCGTGATTAAACCTGTTTTTGAATGTTTTCCAGTCTGCTTTTCCATCTGCTTTATATTCATCTAATTTCCTTTTCAAATCGCTGTTTTTTTTATTCAAATCATTTATTTCGTTTTTGTAATTTTCCCTATCTTTCATTTTTGCATTGGCAATTCTTTCGTTAAACGCATTGATGCTTTTTTCGTTTGCTTCAATACTGTCGTTATTTTGCTTTTTAAAAGTATCAATCTCTGTAAGATATGTGGAGGTATCTTTGCCCGGATTGTTAATTGTGTCTTTCGCATTATTCCCGGCATTGTCATTCTTGGGTGCCGGGCTATTACAACTTGTTAAAGCTGAGTAATCTATTAATGCGAATATGAAGATAGTTAAAATTGTTTTTTTCATGATTTTTAATTGCTATTTTTAAATAGAATGAGGGTGAAATAAGATAAATCAGTGCTTAATTATTTCTCTGTAATCCATTTTTTTGCTTTTTCTAAGTCACTATCTCTAAAAATACGGACTTCACAAGGTATCATATGCCCAAAAAATTCCACAAAAATGTCTATCATTTTGTGGTCTGAAACCAAGACAATCCTATCCCATGCAGCTAAATGCTTCATTCCCACAAACGTATCTTCTATGATCGCACCGGGCTCAAATCCGGTAAATTCGTTTCCTAGTTGATACAAAAACCGGATTTTTTTGTAGGTTTTCAATTTGTCTTCTATAGCGGGAATTAAGATGGTTTTATAATCTTTCCCGCTTACTTTACCTTCGGCGGAAACTCCAAGTACATTATCGGGAAGGTCTTTCATTAGTTTTAGCATATTACTGATATTTATTGATGTTGTGGATTTACATATTCTTAAGGATAGAGGTTTGTTGAATTATTTTAAGATGCTTTTTTATCTTTCAGTAAGGTTCCATCTGCTTGAAAATAGAGTGTATGTTTTTTAACACCAAGAGATACCTTTACCCTATATACTTTTAATTTATCCAAATCGGGATCTCTAAATATCTCTTCCTTATCTTTTCCCAATTTCCAGGTTTTATAGATACCCTTATTGATGGCAAGAGAAATAGGAGTCGGAAGATCTGAAATTGCTGTTTTATGCGTTGCAATTTTTTTTCCTGATGCAGAGTAGAATACTGTATATGGTATGCTATTCTGATTAAATTGGACAACATAATTATTTCCATATCCGTCGGTAAATAAATCAGGGTCATAATCATACCAATAATCGCCATCATTCCATGCCGGGTACCCATACCAATTCTCATCTGTTGTTACCGGATATTCGTTAAAATACATGTCCGTTACTACTTTTGGGACTTTAGCTTTGTCTAGTTTTGCATCCTTTTTAGTTGCCGCTTTTGTTGTTGCAGTGGTAGTTTGGCCAAACGAGTTTATTGCAAATGATATAAGGACCAAACATCCTACAATCATCCTGATTCCTTTTCTTTTCACGGTTTTCTTCTTATGTTATAAACTAATTTTCATAATGGGACAAAGGTCAATATATTAATTCCGGAGAGTGTTATATAAGGTTCCTAAAAACTTACATACTTTACATATTTGAAATTATTAAAAACCACTAATAGGAATATATGAAAATTAATAAATCCTTATGAATTGCTATTATTGGTTTTACCTGAAGTATTTTCGAGAATTATCTTCTTTTCCTGATATTCCTTCTGTGATATTTTTCCTGAATTAAACCGGCGCTCTAAAACATCTAGAGCTGTTGCTTTTTTATAGCGTTGACCGGGAATACTAAAAGGCATTAAAAATATAGAGATAAGCAGCATTATCCATAATATCCACCAAACCCAGTTCATCCCCAAAAAATAATTAGTATAGTTCATGGCATATTTTTATATTATTTCCTTTGTTTATTAATTCTTACAATTTCTACAGAGCATTTTGCATGTAATACTACTGATTGTGCAACTGACCCCAGAAGAAAACTTTCTAAAGCTCCATAACCATGCGAACCGAGAACAATTATATCCGCTCCAAATGATTCCGCTTCCTCAATAATCAATCTTTTTGGAGAGCCTCCAATCACATTAATTGATACAAGCAATTCCGGATTCTCGTTATGTAAAAGTTCCGCAGCATTTGCGGTTAATTCCTTTGCTGATTTTACCGCAATTTGTTCAAGTTCAGAAAAATATTCACGAAGCGTACCCATTGGATCCATTTCCAAAATCTGAGTTGATTTTTTATATACACTAACTATACGCACTTCAGAGGAAGGCGGGAATAATCTTTTCGCTACTTCATCAATAGCGGCTTTGCTGTATTCAGAATTATCTATTGCTAATAGAACTTTCATGTAAGTATTTATTTTTTGTTAAAATGGATTACTTACTAATCTCTTAGAATGATGACTTCGCCAAATCAGCTTCCAGAATCAGCTTCTTTTCCTGATATTCTTCCGTTTGAATTTCTCCGGCGGCAAATCGCTTCTTTAATATATCCAAAGGGGAATCTTTCTTCATGCGCTGTCCAGGGATATCATAAGGGATCGCAAATATCCAAAAGAGCATTATAATCCAAACGAACCACCAGAGCCAGTTCATTCCCCAAAAATAATTTGTGTATACCATATCTTTTGTTGTTAGTTGTGAAATAATTTTCACAGGACAAAAGTCACTTTACCTGGACGATTTAATGTTACATTTTATCCATAAAAGCTTACATAAATCACACATTTCACTCAATGTGTGAATAATACAACATTTTTATAGTTTTATGTAAAACTTTTTGAATCGAATCGACTCATTTTTGTCATGTAGGGTTTATTCCACAATTAAAATCAACATATGGAAACATTAGAAACGAATTTTTTTTTGAGCAAGCTGTTGTACATACAATACATTAGCTCGAAAAACAATTTGGAGAGCGAAAGACAGCGCCAAGGGGTAGCGGAGAAAAAATGCAAATGAATATCGACCATACCCAATCATAGAAAACACTTTCTTTTACCAACTAAAAATAGAAATGACCAAACTCAAATTATTTACCTCTGTGAGAATAGGTTCGATGGAACTTAAAAATAGGATTGTTATGGCACCAATGACCCGGTGCAGAGCAATAGTAAATATGCCAAATAAATTAATGGCCGAATATTATGCGGCACGAGGCGATGCCGGGTTAATCATAACTGAAGGCACAGCTCCATCGGCCAATGGTTTGGGATACGCCCGCATTCCTGGAATATTTAATATCGAACAAGTTGAAGGCTGGAAGAAAATAACAACCGCAGTACATAAAAATGGTGGAAAAATTTTCATTCAGCTAATGCACACCGGAAGAATAAGCCATCCGCTTAATATGCCTGCAGACTCTCAAATAATGGCGCCATCGGGAATAAAGGCGGCAGGCCAAATGTGGACAGATTCTAAACAGATGCAGAACTATCCCTTACCAAAAGAAATGACCATGCATGACATTATTTTTACCAAAGCAGAATATGTAACCGCCGCAAGGAATTCTTTGGAAGCCGGGTTTGATGGTGTGGAATTGCATGGCGCCAATGGTTATTTGCTCGAACAATTTATATCTCCGGTAAGTAATATTCGAAAAGATAAATATGGAGGAAGCATAGAAAACCGATGTCAGTTTGTTATTGAAGTTGTAAACTCTGTAGCAAAGGCAATTGGAAAAGATAAAACGGGCATACGTATTTCCCCTTATGGCATTGCCGGCGATATGCCAATATACCCCGAAATTAACCCGACTTATAAATACCTTTGTGAGAAACTTAACACACTTGATATTGCTTATATACATCATGTAGATCATTCTTCCATGGGCGGTCCTGTTGTCCCCATGGAAATTAAAAAAATGATTCGTACTATTTTCAAAAATACCATCATCCTTTCCGGAGGCTATAATATAGAAAGAGCGGAGGCAGATTTGGAAAGTGGATTGGGAGACCTGATATCTTTCGGACGTCCGTTTATTAATAATCCTGACCTTGTTAAAAGATTGGAAGAAAACCTGCCTTTATCTGAAAACTTGAGGATGGACTTGTTCTATACAGATGGTAAAGAAGGATATACAGACTATCCAAAATTTAAAGCTGAACTAGTTTGAAAAAGCTATGTGTTATAAACATTTGATAAATTGTGTATTAAACTGAAATGGATATAACCGTAAGAAAGAACTACAGCTACCACGATAAAATCACAAAAAGGGAAATACGAAATTATTTCCTGGTTGGAAGTTATGCACTTCTTTTTTTTGTTTTTTTGCTCTCCTACTTTTTTTTACAAGATGAGAACCTTCGTATTTTAGGCTCTTTGGCATATAAAGTTGTAGTTAGAAAAATAGCGCTGGGTGGAGTTTTTACATTTCTTATTTTGGTGCTGAAGAATTTAGCCGAACGCTTGATCGTAAAAAGGTCTAAGGCGCCAGTGTATTATAATCTCCTGCGCGTATTAAGATTAACCAGTATTCTGTTGATTGTAGTTTGTATCATCTCAACATTTTTTGTCAACTGGTATGCAGCGGCAGTTTCCTTAGGGGTTATTTCACTCATACTTAGTTTTTCACTGCAAACCCCACTCACTTCACTAATCGGCTGGGTCTATATCCTAATGCGTTCTCCTTACCGTGTAGGGGACAGGATTAAAATAAGTGCTTTGAAAGGTGATGTTGTTGAAATCAATTATCTAGACACCACTTTATGGGAATTGGGCGGCGATTATCTCAGCAATGATATACCAAGCGGCAAGCTTATACGCTTTCCGAATTCACTTGTGCTGCAAAACGCTGTTTTTAACTATTCATGGGAAAAATTCCCCTATTTGTGGAATGAAGTTTCTATTTTTGTGCCCTATAACAGCGACCTGGAGCATGTGGAAAAAGTAATGAAAACAATTACCATCAAAGAACTTGGATCTGAACTCAATAAAAGCATTAAGCATTTTAAAGAAGTAGTAAAGGAAACTTCTATAGATGAAGAAGGCATTCATGAAGAACCTTTCGTTTCGTTTAACATTCATGGCGAATCCTGGATACAGGCTACGGTGATATATGCTGTTGATCTTAATCATTCTATTAACATTCGGAACGGCCTTATAAAAAATATACTTGCAGAATTGCAAAAAGTAAAACCCTGATTATGAATAAAACAACTGAAATAGTAATTATATTGGTTGTAATATTACTGATAATAATTGCTATTCGAAGCGTGTCTGCTAATAAACGTAAGGTGTTGCAGGAAAAACTGGAACAACCATTTCCGGTATTATGGCGCGATATGCTTACCCATAAGGTACTATTTTATCAGCGATTGAATATACAGGATAAAGGTCTGTTTGAAAAACGCATCCGGCTTTTCATGGCTACAAAGAATATAGAAGGAATAGATGTTGAAATTGACGATTTTATACGCCTGATGGTTGCCGCGAGTGCCATCATACCGACTTTCGGATTTCCAAATTATAACTATCCGCATGTGCATAGTATCCTTATTTACCCGAATAGTTTTGATGAGGAATTTCAAACGCAGCGATTTGAAGGGCATAAAGAACTTATATTGGGTATGGTTGGAAACAGGTTTATGAACGGCACAGTAATTTTGTCAAAACCTGATCTAGTTATGGCCTTTGATGGTATTCCGCATAAAGAGAATGTTGGAATTCATGAGTTTGTGCATTTGCTGGACAAGGAAGATGGTGTAATTGACGGAATACCGGAGTTGCTATTGCAGCATCGATATGTGGGGCCATGGCTACACGAAATAAAAAAAGAAATGATGAAAATTGAGGCCGGCCATTCGGATATCAATCCTTATGCTCTTACTAATAATGCTGAATTTTTAGCCGTAGTAAGTGAGTATTTTTTTGAGAATCCTGATAAATTCCGCAAAAGGCATCCGCAGCTATATCATTTCCTTTCTTTGGCATTCGATAAGCCGGATGTTAGTGAAAACACAGGTGGAGAAAAATAGAAATTCATTCCAATAACTTGCCGGTTTTTCTTAATTTGTTATAACGAAGATTCTGCTTCATTGATACAGAGAAGGGCATGATTACAATTATCTGCATTAATTCTAAATGAGAGATTTATGTAAATCCAATTCGTAATTATATTACTATCAAACCTATAGACCAGTAAACTTTTACAATTGCCTTTAATATCACAGTAATAATTAATACCGTATAATGAAATCATAAAAGCATTAGTCTTAATGGGGGTAACTAACTTGCCTTAGCAATTGGCGAAAAATGAAATTGAACACCATAAAATAATTACCGATCATTTGTTTGCAGCAGCAAACCACTATAAGGTGCAAAGTACAGGCCTGTTTCCATCGACTAGTTTTGATGAAACCTGCCATACTCTGAATAATAATTAGACTGTCGAACCTGCACAGAATATTGGTTGTGCGAGTCTCGCCTGATAATATTCCTTTGATTTATCAGTATATCGGGTACAAAAAATTCCTTTCGGAGTATGTATTTGATGGTTTAATTTATGGCATATAAGCTTCTAGTGGTTGATATTTTTCAGGCTCTCAAAAGTATTCATTTACTACGGCTAAGAATTCAGCATAATCTGTGAGTGCAAATGAAAAAATTTACACGATTTACATCTTTGATTTTATTATATTGGTAATACCTTATATTCAGTATATTACAGTTATCATGTATGCTAAACAGTACTATTTTTATTGTCCGGTAGATATTATAATTAACTTTGTATTGTGAAAATGTATAACAATAAAAATTAAGTGAAAAGATATTGTAGTTTATTCTTATTCCTTTTTTTTCTCCTTTTAATAAACAACCGGACCATTGGTGCAAGTTCTGATTGTTCTTGTAATTCAGGTCATTTAAGAATAGCTGCATGCAGCTATAATTCTTCATATAGCTTAAGTAAGCAGGATCAAAATAAGCAAAGTGAATTTACCCTATTGCTTTTCCGTAAAGGTATAGAAGGAAAAGGCCCTTTACTATCCTACGCTGCAAATGCAAATTCCCTAATTATTAAATTTTGCCTTGCAGATTTTGCTGTATCCAAATCAGGTTGGATAAGGTACATATTGTCTTTTTCTTATTTCCTTGCTCTTACGCCTCAATTTCTATCTTCATTTTCCCTGCATGCTCCTCCTATAGTGTGCTAAAGCATAAAAGGTAGGTTCCTGTTTATTTAACTTTCTTTTATACTTTTATGTGGAATGTTTGCTAACAAATAAACGTTAGGCACCATCTTTCCTTACCCTTCTGTTATGTTGTTATCTTTTTGATCGAGCTAAACCTACGTTCTGAATATTTCAAAGAAAATAAAACAACATTCAGCCATATAGTTTTTAATAAGTTATTATTTGATTTTTTAAATATAAACAAAAGTTTTAATCCTTGCATTTAAACTACAAATTAAAATTGATTGTGAATTTATAGAATAGCAAACAGTCGGCGATTTGAAGGTTAAGGTAGTTATTTGATGGAACACGGTAGTGTCGGGGGATAATAAAATTAGGTGATTTTTTTTAAAGTCCCCCTTCACTTGTGTAAATTCAAAATAAATGGATAATATATTAAATATAAGTTCATAATTTATATTCTAAAAGCATGCAATAAAACACGTTAGTGTTGGGGGGATAATAAAATTGGGGGATTTTAAAGTCTCCCTTCACTCGTGTTTTTTTAATAAAAATTGTCTTTTAGAAATATAAAATATTTACGGTATTGGCAGGAATAGTTAAAGAGATTGCAAATCAAACTAGTATTGGAAACTATAGTTAATATTATTATAGATAACTTCTTAAACTCCGTTGCCAATTCATTTATCGTAATGTTATGTATAGTAAAGTTAGGCAATTATTAATCTGAGGCAACAAGCAGATGTATACAACAATTATAAAAAAATGCAATTAATACATGAGTAAAATCCTCAACTATCTTCGGAAAAAAATAAAGCAATTATTTGACGGCATTAGAAATGAAAAAATCAAAGAGAATTTATTACAGGCAATTCCTTTTTGGGCAGCTTCTTTAATTACAGGAATGGTTGCAATACTTTATGCAAAAGTTTTTTCTTATGCTGAAGGTATTACATCATTAATTTTTCAGTATAAAGCGTGGCTTATATTTATTCTTTCACCTGTTTGTTTTATTGGCTCATGGTGGATAGTAAGAAAGTTCGCTCCCTATTCAAGAGGTAGCGGAATACCACAGGTAATGGCTGCTATTGAACTTGGATCCCCCAAAACAGATTCTACTATTAACAAGCTGCTGAGTATCCCAATTATTATTGTTAAAGTAATTTCAAGTACCATATTTGTAATTGGTGGTGGTGTCATTGGGCGTGAGGGGCCTACTATACAAATTGCCGGCTCCATATTCAGAAAGATTAATGAGATTTTGCCAGATTGGTGGCCAAAAAACTCCAAGCGTAACATGATAATGTCGGGTGCAGCAGCAGGATTAGCAGCTGCTTTTAATGCACCTCTTGGAGGCATTATGTTTGCCATAGAGGAACTTGCTGAAACCCACATGGGCTCTTTTAAAACTTCGGTGCTTTCAGGAGTTATCATAGCAGGTTTATTAGCGCAAAGTTTATCAGGTCCCTATCTTTATCTCGGATATCCCGCCGTCAACAATTTATCCCATTACGCACTTTTGGATGTTGCTCTTGTGGCTGTCATAGCAGGATTGTTGGGAAGCGGAATGTCGAAAATAATAGTAAGGGTTTTTAAATGGAAAGCAAAATTCAAATTCACCTACCAATCCGTCTTCTATCTTTTAATTTGTTCACTTATTTTAGCCTCGCTTGCTTTTTTTATAAATGTAAGCGTACTGGGTTCCGGTAAACAACTTTTGACAGTCTCACTTTTTACTGCAAATAAATATTCAATTTGGTATATGCCTTTATTGAGAATTGCAGGCCCCATTCTTTCCTTTACTACAGGTGCATCTGGCGGTATTTTTGCCCCGGGTCTTAGTGCCGGAGGCAGTATCGGATCAGTCCTTTCAGGTTGGATGGGGTTATCTTCAACGGATACAAACTTAATGATCCTTTCAGGCATGGTTGCATTCCTTACAGGTATTACCAGAACACCATTTACTTCGGCAATACTAGTTTTAGAAATGACAGATGGGCATAGCCTTATACTTCAGCTTATGATGGCTGGCATTCTTGCGAATCTTGTTTCAATGTTTGTAGATAAAAATTCACTTTATCATTATCTTAAGAACGACTATTTGAACGAATTACATGTAGAAGAAAATAGTGAGGAATTGATTCCATTTAATGCTGTAATCAAGGAAACATAAATTTTTAATTATTTCATTTATCAGGAATAATGTAAGTATAACGCGATTGAATATTATAGTAATGAGGAGCCTAAAGTAAAGAACCCAAGACTTTTGAAAAACATTTATAGCATGATTGGGATTATAGGTAATTTATCTCGTACAATAACGTACTAATTATGTCTTCGATACTAGGCGAAATGCATCCAATATTTGATCTTTATATATATGCCCGAAGTTAGCTATACACCATGCATATAGGAGCATTTTTTCATCGGGCTTTACCCAGTTTAAATTTTTAACTAATTCTTTATAAAATAAAGCCATGTCAAAACTAACCTTTTCCAGGATTTTCTTACTCATTTCAAACATGTCATCTCTGTTTTATACATCTAGTAGACGACAAAGGTAAGGACATCCTTTAAGGTATTTGTTTTTTTACAAAACTTAATGTGAAAGCTATCCCGTTTATTGGTATTATTGGTTAATAAGGTACGTGATTGACAATCTACTTCTCTTATTGCATTACATGAAAGTTTCTTCCACGTAATGCAAATAAGTTTTTTGTCTTTTATTTTAAATTGTGATATACAGAAAAGATTATTAATCCTCCTGCATTATTGTTTTATAAATTTCAACGTGTTTAC
>Ga0302185_10000960_pt1 | contig 21116 bp, 18 predicted proteins | sample II_Bog_E1_1_FD_200231 | JGI IMG/M metagenome (GOLD analysis project Ga0302185, IMG submission 200231) | Peat permafrost microbial communities from Stordalen Mire near Abisko, Sweden - II_Bog_E1_2 | ecosystem: Environmental > Terrestrial > Soil > Wetlands > Peat | place: Sweden: Abisko... | reverse complement strand
AGTGCTAATGCTGATGACTTATTATGGCTATGTATAAATTATTGATTTATTCATAAATATCAAATGTGTAGTGGTTTTTGTTTGTCTATCATTAAGATGCCGATAAGGTTGATAAACTAATTATCTATTCTTTCTTATTTTATGATCTTCTTTTTTTCTTATTTTTAAACTGGTGCTGTTTATAAATTATTATTGCTACGAAGATATTAACTTTTCCAAATCCATGAATGCCAATTATTTTAAATTTATAATTTTTCCCTAAATTATATGCATTCCACTCGCCAATAAATTATCGTATTTTATGCTAGGCTTGCACTCTTTTGAAAGTATGCTACTACCTATCAAATATCTAATCTTTTATTTATGATTTATTGCTGATAACCTTTGATATTTATACACCGGGCATATCTTGAATTTAATATTTTTGTTCAAATTCGAGATGTTTGACGTTTTTAACGATTCCTAATACTTTTGCACATACTATCTGCAATTTATGATAAATTTAATTAGCTTGAAAGGCTTCTTCATTAAGCTATTTCCATATCTAAATTTATATTATAACATTATAATTATATTTTCAACATTAACGGCATTGTCACAATTGATATCATATACCACAAACTGAAAAATATTTGGAATTATAATACCTTACATTATCATCCTCTAAGTTAATTTTATGATTTTAAATGTGTTAATCCTTCTTTTGCAGCAGAAAGTCAGTAGTTTCAAAACCGTCAAATATTCTCAGTCCAATTACACTATTATATAAACATATAGCCGAGTATGCATAACCACATCCCATCAGGAAAATAAGGATCAGGGAATGACTTCCCCAAATTTGTCAACCAGACTTCCCTAAAAGATTTTGATATGAACATACCAACCAACGAGTCTAAACATTATGCCAGCAATCCCAATATTTTGCTATAGTCCAATTCTTCTAAAAACAATCTGTATAGCTTTATAAATAGCTTTCCTTATAACTCTCCTCATCCTGCCCACAAAAACAGCGATTTCAGAAAGCCAACTAATGATACCAGTTTTTAATATGGAGTCACTTATCATGTAAACAAACAACCCAGGCAAAGCGATATGTCGAGAAGCTTATTCATTGAAGACAACGAAAGGATTGATTTTTCGAGTGGAGCCATAACCAAACGAGATGCTTTTAAAAACCAGCCAAAAAGATCCATTAGATTAAGTTAAACAACCTAAGACACACCCCATGACGTTTATTCATCCAAAAGGGACAATTTCAATCATCCGCAGTCTGGAAAGGAGATAAAATTCTTTAAAACCAGAGATGGATAAAAATTTGAAGAAAGGGGTAAGGAGCTTAAGCCAATACCATCTTTTTTGACTCGCCAAAAATAAATGAAAAAAAGTATGGTTGTGCAATCAACTTTTGACAACAAATCCCCTTATCTTCCCGAAAATATGAAGAAAAGCATTACTCTTGATGATTTTGTGAAGATTAAATAGCTTGGCTGTGGGAAGTATGGACGCGTTTTCCTTGTAAAGGATAAGGTGTCAAATTTCATTTGTGCCTTAAAAGTCATGGAGAAGAAGCTTCTACATGAGGAAGAGATCACGAGTCAATTCATTCGGTAAGTAAAAATACAGATGTTTTTAAACCATCCTAACATTATTAAAATGTATGGGTGCTTTGATGATGTGACCAACATCTATATTCTTCTAGAAGTCGGTACTGGAGGGCAACTCTATCATTATCTACAGAAAACACAGCCTTTGCCATAGCCAAGCATAGCATTTATTATGAGACAGGTTTGTGAAGCAGTGAACTAAATTCATTCAAATAGGATCATTCATCGTGATATTAAACCTGAGAACATCGTACTGCACGACGTACATCTTTTCTTAATCAGAATATTATTAAGCTTTGCGATTTTGGGTGGTCGGTGCACCAAGATAATAAACTAAGGACTACTTTCTGCGGAACACCCCTATATGTGTGCCCTGAGATCCTAAAGGGAGAAGAGTACGATGAAAAGATTGATATTTGGTCAATTGGGATAATGATATATGAGATGGCGGTGGGATAAAATCCCTTTAAAATTACAAAGGAATAGGAGTTAATCAAGATAGTCAAATAATAGATCCAAATACCCTCCTACGTCATGCTTTCAGCTTAATTGCATCATTTCATCGATCGTTGCCTGCAAAAAAATCCAAATAAACGAGCCTCGATTAAATAACTTATGATGCATGGTTTTTTCAAGAAGCATCAGGACAAGGGAAAAGACTGCAAGCTTATTAACTTGTGATTAATTTCGAGAGTTTATAAAAGATTTCAGTGATTGTATTAAGTATTGATCGATAATACAGTAAAGCTGCTCTCACTCATCATATCTAAATTATCTTTCAAATTTGGCTTGAATATGGCGATGGATAATCATTTCTTGTTGAACTTGGAGACGACTGTATAGAATTACTCGAATGTGAATCCTTAGGATGAAGAAGTGTTCTGGTTCACGTGAGTACTGTGCATCAACTCAAGGAGATCATCATCGTTAATGCCATCGTGAATCTGGTGAGCAATAGCTTTGAACTCATCGAAATCAATCACACCATCTTCACCAGCATCGAATAGGGTAAACACACGGCGAAGTCCGTCCTTTGTGCGAGTCTCACCAACTTTAGATGCAATAGAATCGACAAACTCGTCAAAAGCAATGGGTTTGTTCTTCTCCTTAAGTCCATTGATGAGAGTAAGAATGAAAGGGTTTCTCTTGTCAAGACCGAGCTCTTCCAATACCTTGTTAATCTCAGCAGGATCGATAGTACCGCTACCATCTTCGTCAAAGATATCGAAGGTCTGCTTGAGTTAGTCATAGTCTTCCGAAAGAAGGCGGTCCTTCCAAGCAGTGGGAGTTGGTTTTCCAGAAGTGGTGGAAGCCTTGGCGACGTTGCTAGCGCTAGGTTTGGCCTGTCTGCTCATAATATCTAATGTATATTAATAATTTTTAATTTGATGGGTCAAATACAAAAGAATGAATCAAGTAATATTGGCTCTATCTCAATTTATTATCGCCATAATGACTAAAGCAAAAAAATTAATGATAAAGTTAAGCTAATTGTTATAATATATATCACTCTTTCCGAACATATCTAAAGTAAAATCGTTTCATACTTTATTATAATATTCAGTCAAATGGAGCCCGATCCTCAAATTTAGACCAATGATAGCCTCCTTATTGATCGCTGTCGTTCTAAACCTTAGCTTTTGCCCATCAATAGCATCTATCCTGAAAGTGGGTCTGACTGCAGTTATTGCCATAAAAGCAATGGTAGTTTCAGTTGGTCTTTCACCAGTAGCTATTGTATAATAAAGAAATCAAAATGGAACCATACACTTATGAGCTGATGATGGAGAGAGGATGGCGCCGATGTGGCACATATTACTATAAACCAAATCTATTTAAATCGTGCTGTAAGTTGTTTACCCATCGACTTCAAGCTGCCAAGTTCAAGCCCAAAAAGGATCAGCGCAAAGCCTTGAAAAAAGTCATATCTCTTGCCTATGAACATGTGGATGCGAAACAAACAAAATAAATACATAAAATCGAAGAGTAAAAGGTAACCAAACAAAAAGAGAAACAAGGAAAGCATACAAAGATTGTGGAGGAACTTAGTGAATCAATTAAGATAGTACTTTAGAAAATATGTCTGCAGTTAATATCTTTTTTACGAGGAACATTATTTGCTTTGCTCAAGGGAAGTGATTTATCAGAGGCAGGCTTTACTCAATTCACCTTTTAATTGGGTAACAAGCTTAAATTTTTCGTATCTAAACCAGGTGAAAAATGGAATTACTACAGTAACTTCGTTATGCTTTTGTTTGGAATGAATAAAAAACTATTTGGAGAAAATAAATACGGACTATTAGATTTCAGTAAAGATGTCAAAGCTGCAATTGAAGCACTAGGAATTATTTAGGGATATCAAATGGAAGTCGAAAGAGGAGGATACCTACTTTTTAAAATTGCAGAAAAGGAGATCATTGATCATAGTGAGAAGATAAAACAATAAATCAAGGAAAAACATAAAAAAATCTGTTAAAAAGAGAAGGCTGAAATTATCAATGCTTCTTCTGACATTCCAATATAAATAATGGGTTAAATTAAAACAAACTAAAATCCTTTTAAGCATTCAATTGAAGGAGAATCCAGAGGGCAAGGCCTACTAAAAGAAAAACACTCATAAAAGCATATGCTGAAAGAATAACCCCTCATAAATAATTTATCATTCAAAGGCGAAATTAATATCACATCAAGACTTATAACATTCGGCAAGATCACCATCGAAATAGTTCCTGCTGAAGAAAATTAGTAAAGCTTTAGACTCTATCAGAAATATACCAAATAAATTCACGAAAAGAAGGAAAAGGCAATGAGCAGCTATGTTAATTTTTTATGTCTTCAATCCCTCAATTTCAGAACAGAACCATCCACTTTTCCAGAATAAAAAAGATAGAAATACATACCATCGTGGGATCCATCTTAGAAGTACCAGAAAGCCAAATTAATCAATGGTGAAATAACTAAACTTTTGGGATGCTATCACATGAAATACTTCTTTGAAGGAAGATTAATAGCTGTGGGAGTTGTAGATTTTGTTGATTATGGGCTATCGTCTGTCTACTTTTTTTACGACCCTGCCTTCAAGGATTTTCGCCTTGGCGTCTTTTCTTCTATTATTTAAATTGAGTACATCCGTTGGATGCAGCTGAGCTTTCCCGAATTCAAAAACTACTACATGGGTTTTTACATATCTAACAATGAAAAAATGAATTATAAAAGTAAGGAAAATAATATTTAGATGACTATATGCCTTGTGAGCTTCTTTGCCCATAAACCTACCACTTCGTAGAATTTGACGATCATATCAGGGATAAAACAACAAAGGTCGCCGAAGGGAAGGAGAAAGATGTTCGATTAGCTGCCTAGGGGGTTAAAATACTCGATGACATGTAATTTGGCAGCAATATTGGTCCCATAATTGATAAAGGACTCAAATTAACGTACTTATTGAACAAATTAGATACAATAACCGTCGAGTCGTGCTGAAGCAGATCAACCCTTTATACTTCGTTCATATTTTACAAATAATGAAGGCTAACGTGCCAGTCTATGGCAAAAAATTGTTTGACATCTTCACCTTCACTATTTGATGCCGGATTGATTCTCTATGGCTATAAGCTTAACAAAAAAAAATCATTTCAAAAACTGGTCAAATTTTTGATGAGCGGTCTTGGGGCGAGTGAAGTGTTGAGGTTGTTCTGCTTCGCTCCAGCCTGGAAAGTTATACTTGGGTTGAAGAGGATCTGTTTTTCTATTAGTGGTGACTCCTCTCTTAAGAGTTTGTGATTTAGCTCCTGGAATTTCTTCCTTTTTTAGACAGATAAAATTATTATACTTTGTTTTTGCTCCTTCAATATCTTCTGTTATTAAAGAATTGTTCTGCTTTTGAGATATTCCTGCGGCCTTATCTATTTTTTTACTGCCTTCAATGAAACCATAACTTTGGCTTCCTGGGATGTTGTATATTGGATCCAAGGGATTTGTTGTTCGTTTTCCTTTTTCAGCGTAGCAAGGATCACCCATGTTGATGTCCTCTGTATATAGAGAGGATGATATTGGCTGAGTGGTGCTCCGAATGAAGCCCTTTAGAGTGGGGCGAATATCAATCATGATTTAATCCTTTGTGTTGATTGTCTTTCCGGCTCGCTCCAGTTTGATTGCATAGGTTTCCCGACTTCTAACTCCCTCAATGTCCTTTATTACACCAAAAATACATCAATAGCCATCCCATCTCTTATAAATTTTGGCGATTCCACTGTCATATACTGTACTTTAGGAGTTTGATAATTAGGATTAAGAGGATTAGTTTGTCTCGTCGTTGTAAATTTATTTACTTTTGTCCTTGTGCCTGAGTATCACCAGCAATACCTGCAATATCGTCCACTTGAAGCAGAAATGAAGGCTTGTTTACTGATTGAGGAATAAGCTGCTTTGGATGCGATTTTTAAAGTTAATAGCAATTAAGGGACGAGTCTCGCTGCGGACGGGGGTGTTCAATAAAGCGAGATCGAGCTCCTTTGATGTCAGTAACGTCTAAAGGCGAGCGAGCTTGAGCAAAGGCTCGTTTAATGTTAGGAATAGTGCTGAGATACATGGTCTGGATAGGTCCTGACTCGTTTTCCATATGAATATAACTGCAGAATAATAACTAAACTTTAAGAAATAGTCATAGACCTATCCCTATAAAGTATTGTTTTTTAAATTATTATTTGACAAATTGGGTTTGTCACTCGATTGATAATCTTTATTTCATTGTTAAAGTTAATAATATTCGAAGTCTAGATGACCTGTTAGCATTTTCGTGCAATTAACGTCGAGCCCTCCTTCTTGACTCCTTTCTCCACTAAAACCCTTTGGACTTGCCTTTATGTAGCAATTAGATAACATAGGATGGCTGCCTTAAAATCAAGACAAATATCTCTCGATCTCACTTAATAGCGGCTTGCAACAGTATCTCATTGATGATTAAGGACTAACAGACGAGCACAAAGTAATGATAAACTGCTAAACTTTCTAAATTTTCTGTACGGAATGCCAGCAATAAATTTTTGACGAAGAAGAGTAATTTGCTAATAACATAGCGATGATCCCTCTTTTCACAAAAAATCCAAAAGAATAAAGAAACTGAATCCAATTTTTTTTAGGCAATTTCTTATTCAAAATCAAGAAACTTAATCTATTGTCTTTGGAGGAAATCCTGAATATCCTCCCTCCTTTCAGAAAGAAAAACGAGGCCTTTGTGGGCTTCAGATGTAAAGTTTAAATTCATACACAACTTCATTAATTCAGCTTTTCTGTTATGTTCCTGTTTTTGCAGAGGTTTGTTGCTCTGTGGATCCTGTGAAGATACACAGCAAATTTCTGCAAAAATTTATGGCCACAATTGATTTGATATGGTCTGGCAAATACAGAATAATGAAAATAGATGAACTATAAAGTATTTTAATCAATGAAGACCCTAGCTTCCAATCTTATCAAAGCAAAACTCCTCAAAATTTGATGTCCTTTGTCCTAAGAAAACTGAAGGAGGAATTTTATTTTTCATAAGTGCAGTGCTTAAATAGTAAGATAACTAACTAACCTTACGATTAATGGTAGACAAAAAACAGCATTAACTATACTCTACTTCAATAAATATTTTCAGGAAAAGGCATTTTATAGAAGTCCTGTGGAAACTGTAAAAATATGATGATAAATTAGAACGCCTTTGAATATTTAAAGGTCAGCTACGAAAGATCACAATATCAAGACTATAAATGCCCAGCCGAATTATCAGTATTAATCTAAAAAGCTTTAAACTGGTGCAACAATAATGAAGTCATCGTAAAAAAAATAGAGGAAGGTCAGTTCTTATGTGATAAATGCCTGACTAAGCTTAACGAATATAATTGCTTTGTTGACATGCCCAACAATCTTATCATAGAATTTGGGGATGATATTGAAGGGATTAACGTGCTTTTGCCAAATTAAATCGATTTGCACCATTTCTCATAGAGTTATATCAAGAAAAAAGAGCAAGATAATTTATATGGCGGATATTAGTATGTGGGCAGCATCTATCGAAAGAATAAAAAGTATATAGCACATGTCAAAAATTTATAAACCAATAAGGAATTTACTATGATAGACGAAATGGTAAATACCGGATAAAGATGTTATTAAAACATAAAACTAGCTATATATAAACGTCGTTCTTCTCCAAAATATAAACCCTTGTCCCGTAATATTGCAAGTTGTCTGTAAGTCAGCATCAATCCAATAGTTCCTCTCCCTGATTTCTGGAGCTGTTACCTCAAACACAATTATCGGGTGCCACCTTTAGTCAATCCTTTTATTTGTTCACATGGCAAGATAAAGAATAACATGGTATTAAGTAAGATGAAAGATGGCTCACAGAGAATCCCTGCGGAAGTATATCAATATCTGTTATAAATATTTGGAGGAAGGTATATTACTATAACTCATAATGAAGATGATTTATGTGTCAAGTGCTCATAAAGAGCGTCCCTCATTGCTGATATCAAAGCTTCAGAGAAAGAGATGGCTAACTTTGCAGACAACCTCTCTAGTAAAGCCATAAAGGTCTTTATTGACCGAAGCTGGCTATAGTCATGGCGAAGGTTCATTTATTAACAGAATACTAACGGATATCGGATGTTTGGAAATGCTCGCCCTAAAAAAATTGATAACACTGCATCTAAAATTGATAGATTTAAGAAGATATCGCCGGAGGTGTGGTATTTCTTTCATAAATTCTATGGAGGCGGTCCCCTACGAGCTTTGAAAGGCTATCATCCCAACGTGGTGCTACAAACTGCTGTAAATCTGCGTTTTTAAAACATAAAATCATTATTACAGTCACTTTACCTGGACAATTTTGAGGAATAGAATCAATAGCAAAATAATCAGCAAATAGTGGAGCTTGACGAGTAGTATGTAGAAGAGTCTCCTTCTATATGAAGACTACTTCTGGATGATAGATACAAATAAAAGCTGCATAATTTGGCTTGATAATATGATAGATTCTATTATTGTTGTAATAGTAAGACTGAAAATAAAGTTAAACTGACTTCATATCTATTTGCTTATTATGACCTCGCTGCATTATATCTTAAATTTGACAGTTACAATCCAAGAAAAATAATTTGCTAAATCGGCTAATATTAAAATCGTTTACACTATAATTCGTCGAAATATAACCTACATGAGTCAAAATAATTGGCAAGAATTGATTCTAAGCATGCTGGTCACATTTATTATTTTCTTGATTTTAAGCATTTAAATTAAATTTAAAGGATTTTGGTGTTTTATGTCTTCAAATTCAAACACAGATATAATTCAAAATTCAAATTCAAACTTACATGGCGAATCCTTTTGCTTAAAAGGCCATTTCCATGGTCGCTGTCAATGAAAATACAGGCAGTAATACTTTCTTTATACAGAATATGTGGTTACGGATGAAGCCGTCAAATTCTTGAGAGCAATCCAAGGCCCCATCGCAGTCGTTTCTGTTGCTGGACTCTACCGTACTGGCAAATCCTATCTCCTTAATAGAGTGCTCCTCAACAGAAGCAATGGCTTTGGAGTGGGACCGACTGTAAATCCCTGCACTAAGGGGCTATGGTGCTGGGGAACTCCTATCAAAGGAATTTCATCAGATGGAGAGCAAGTCAATATTATTGTGATTGATACCGAAGGTATCGGAGCTTTAGATGAGGATCAAACCCATGATACTAAGATATTCACTCTTGCGATCCTTGCATCCAGCTGCTTCATCTATAACTCAGTTGGCTCCATCGATGAAAATGCCATCCAGAATCTAAGTCTAGTCACCAACCTCACAAAGCATATCCAGCTAAAAGCTGATTCTCACAACGACGATGACGGATAAGATCCTGATGAAGTTGCAACTTATTTCCCCTCTTTCTTCTGGGTGGTGAGAGACTTCTCACTCCAGTTACAGGATGCTCAAGGAAACTCAATTAACTCGAAGGAGTATCTCTAACGAGCACTTGCCCCTCAGAATGGTTTTACGGATGATATTGAGGAAAAAAATCAAATTAGAAGGCATATCACTACTTTCTTCAAAGACAGAGACTGCTTCACAATGATCAGACCTTTAGTTGATGAGCAGAAACTTCAGCTGTTAGATAAATTGGACTATGACTAACTTCGTCCTTAGTTCGTGGACCAAGCTATGAAATTCAGAAAAAGAATTATTCAAGCAATAAAAGTGAAGACTCTACAAAATCAAAAACTCAACGGTGAAATGTATTGTTCTATGATGAACTCCTATGTGGGGGCTATTAATGAAGGGGCTATTCCCAATATCGAGAATGCTTGGAACTATATGTGCGAATAACAGTGCAAGAAATGCTTAGATGACTCCTATGAAGTCTTCATGAAAGAGCTAAAAGAGGGATTAAGGGATTTCCCAAAACAATAAGAGGACTTGATCAAACTTTCAATTTAAGCTGAAGAAACAGCTTTGGATGTTTTCAGAGAGCGAGCCTTAGGAGATAGATCTCCAATTTTCTTAAAAGAGCTGAAGAATCGCATTAAAGAAAAGCTAGCTGAGATCAGAGAGTAGAACATTAAAGAGTCCAATAATGATCTCAAGAAATATATCCGCAAAATGGTGGATCCTCTCCAAAAAAAATTGAAAGAGTTCTAATCATTTGCTGAATTTGAGAAGGAGGTGAAAAATATTGAAGAAAAGTTGTTTAAGGAAGGACCAAAATTGCATAACTATCGTTACGTCTATATGGAGACAGTTCGTAAGTTGTCTGCGCAGGGGGCGGATTATCTTTTTAAGACTTTCAGTAAATCACTAGAGAAGAACAAGCTATGTTATCAATAGAAAGAAACACAACTCATGAATGAAATCAATACTCTCAAATCAGAAAGCTAAAATTTCAGGCAAAAATACAATGAGACTAGAACTGAGTCAGATAAAAAAATATCGGATCTTACCTATCAGCTAGAAACAAGTACTAATCAGCTTATGATGACTGCCAGATCCAAAGAAGAGGAGGAGAAAAAGATGGAGAAAAGTTTTAACATGAAACAGTTTGAACTCGAAAATAATCGAAAAACACTTGAGGAAAAAATTAAGGATTTGACAAACAAGTATGAGGAATCATTCAGACAGTTCAATGGTGAGAAAAAGGAGTGGGAAAAAGAGAGGGCTCTCCTTGATCTTAAAGTCAAACAGCAAATGACACAAATTGATGAGTTACAACGGAGAGAAAAGGCTTTGGATTCCAATTTAAACGTATCTAAACTATAAATGAACCAGCAAGTGAGGGAAATTACTCAGAGGCATGAACGAGAAAAGGATGAAATCAAACATTAACTTAATGAGCTCAAATAAAAATTCAACGAAATCACAGAGGAACTTAATAGCACCAAAGAAGAGTTAGAGTCCAAAAATGATAAATTTGAGAAGAAAGAGAAGAAGTTCAAGGAAGATCTTACTGCCAGAAATAAAGAAATTTAAAGAATTAAAAAATAATTCGAGGCAGAGAAAAAGCAACTCAAGGAAGAGCTATAAAACACAAGAGACACCATTTTGAAGGACTTTGGTGAGACTGAATCTAAGTTGAAATAATCCTAAAAAATGATGAAGCAGCTCAATGATGACATGAAAAAGCAAAAGAATACTCTAGAGAGTTAAATCATGCTTTCTCATCAGCAAATTGAATTCATGAATGAGGAGATGGAAAACCTGAGGAGAAACAATGTTCTATTAAAGGAGACTAGTGAGCAAATGTCAGCAAACTATGAAGCTGCCTTCAGTCAACAGAGAGAGGAAAGCGAAATGAAGAGGATGAGCGAACTCAAGATAGAGCACGCTAGGTAGGTAGATTAAATTGTTTCTAAAAATTAGAATGATCGCAAGCGAGCACTATTTTAATTGACCAACATGACTAAAAAATGCTAATAATTTGATACTCAGTGCCAAGCGGCAAAAATGGAACTTTCTCAGCTTTCCTCTGAACTAAATAATAGAATTGATCAGCTCAATGACTAAATCAAACATTTAAAAAATCAACTAAAATCAATGGAGTCCTAAAAGGACTCATAACTTGAAGCCAAAGATTTTTATCATGAAAATCGAATCAGATAATTGTAAAATGAGCTGGAATAAACCAAGGAGAAAAGTCTTAATGATAGGAACGACTATAAGAAAGAGAGTGAGGAAAGTATTGCCTATATTCGAAATAATTTCTAAATATAAATTGTGAATTTAGAGAAGAGACTTGCCAATTAAAAAGAAAAATCAGCTAAAAAATACAAAGATATGGTCGAGGAATATGAAAGGAAATTAGAAGAGGAGATAGAACCCCTTTAAAATTAACTTCAGGAACTGAGGGAAAGATACGCTAATTTGGAAGACCAATTCAAAATCACTTCCAGTCAGATGCAACATGACATCGACATCAACAAAAATAGAGCAGATGTCGCTGAAAAAACAGTCGCTGATACCAAGGAAACTCTCAATCGAAAAGAAATCTAATTTAATGTTAAATTGGATAATTTTGTGACTCAGTTCAAAACAGAAAAGGAGAAACTTTAGAATAAAATTGAAACTTTGATTGGAGACAACAACAAAAAGGATAAAGATCTCATGAGCATTACTCATCATCGAGATCAACTTGCAAGCACACTCGAAAAGCGAGAACTAAAGCTCGTCGACCTGGAAAACGATTTACAAAGTCAGAAATAAAACTTGACAAGTCAAATTGAAAATCTGCACTCCAAAATTTCTGATATGGAAAAGATGCACTATGATAAGATCACCACTCACGTGAAGGAGAACGCTCTGATGAAACAATAGAATGAGTTTTGTGCTAACAAGATCAAATAACTTGAAAAGAATATAGAAATTAGTAACCAAATCTATGAAGAGAAGATTAATAAATATAAAATCGAGAAAGAAGCTGAACTTAAACTTATTGCTGACAGGCTTATTGTAGAAAAGAACTCCATCGAGTCCAAATATCGCGAGTTTAAGACAACTATGAAGGAGAGCTAAATTCAGCTCAAGAGACAGTTAAGTGATGTTAACAAATAAAAAGCCATTCTTTAATAAAAAATCATTAATCTTGAAGGAAGAATCAAAGAAGTTTAAGAAAAAAAAATATTGGAAACATCAGCTCTTCAAGCAGAGTTGGCTAAAGTTAAAGAATCTTTTAATTTAATGAAGAAGTCCACTGAAATATAAATTGCACATCTTAAGGAACAGTCAGAACGACTGGAGAGTGATAAAAACGAACTAATTTTGAAATTTGAAAAGGAGAAAAGCCTAAGCGAACAAAAGATTAAATTCCTATAAAACACTAAGGAGTAAAACAAGAGAGATTATGAAGAGAGATACAAAAAATTGTAAATGCAGTACAACAACGTCGTGAACTCTAAAGTAGCAGACAAAAATGCTTTTGATAACATCCACCAAGACTCAGTTCGTAATGCTGAAAGCAAGTTCCAGCGAAAGGTTCAAGAGTTGAATGAAGACTTCCAAAAGAGAAGTTACTAGTATGAATCTTCCATCAAAGAAAAGGAACAGAGTTTGAAGGAACTCAATGAAAAGTATCAAACCGAAAAGACCATGAAGGACAATTTGATAGCTACTCTCGAGAAAAAGATTGGTGAATTGAGTTAACTTGACAGGAGACTTAAATAAGAAAATGATCGCTTAAAACTTGATAAAGAAAAGAGAGAGGCTGAGTACCGTCGCAGGTAAAAGGAGGAGAAAGACAATTTCAAAAACAAAATGGCTCTTCTCTAAGGCAAGCTGAAAGAATCTGAATCGGCAAAGATGACTTATTACTTTGAGTATGAAAAGGAAAGATCAAAGTGGAACTATGAGAAGGAGACTTTTAATTAAAAAATCAGCAATTACTCCGACTCAGTTTCTAAATTGGAGAGAGATAAAGAAAAACTGAAATCAGAGGTCTAAAAATTAAAGAATGAGCGCAAAAATAACTCGAAAACCCATACATTTGTTTCTGGTCTCAAAACTTACTATGAGCCTATGAAACAGACAGTGGAGGAAGAACACAACAAAGAGAACCTCTCTGCCAATGAATGAATGATATCAATTAGTGCATTAAATAATATTCTTAAATTAGCTATTGCCATTGTTGTCGTGAAATTAACAAAGAATGTATCATTATCATTGTTTTAATTTTTTCTTACCCTGAGGCTTTTCAAACTCTCGGGCGTTCTATAATTTTCGCTTGATAGTGACGACTCCAGTCTCGTTTACTTACTCAGGAAGTTCTTCGTCATCGAGGCCGTACTTCACCTTGCTTCTTTATTTTTGCGATTTGTGTTCGAAGATCTTTTAGGTTTCGATTTTGCCAAACTATTTGGTAAGTTGGCTTTGATTGCCTAGTGCAAGATTTATCTGAGTAGTCACATGATCAGGCATGGATGCAGTAATTTATTTCTGAATAATTATAGATTTACTTCAAAGCATCGTTGTATTAATTTAGTAAATTTGATAACTGTCTTTTGGAAAAGTGGTAGGGCATTTCTTACCTATAGATCTTTGATCTATTTGCATACTTCATCGAATGATTTCATTTGCAGTCCAATTCCCACCAAAATAGCTTGATTGATATACCCAAGATTCATAGCCTTGCCAAGTGTAGCTGTGAAGTATAATTTGGCAAGCACAGGAATTAGATCAAGAATTAGGTGATAGTCTACTTGATTCTTTGTGTATGATTTTAGTCTGCCATAGTCTGAAAGAGTGATAAAATACTAGAGTGCCTCTCTATTCATTAGGTTTTCTTCTGAATCGTCAGAAATGGTCTCTTGTTTGGAGTGATGAAGGATTTCTAAGGCTAGACCTACATTTAATTTTCTAAATTCATAACCAAGGAGTCCTGTAAATCTCCTCTTAAAATCCAAGACATAATGCTTGATATGAATCGTTTTTTATTAGTTATCCAGAGGCTTTAGCATGATACCTGAGTGTTCAGAAGTGATATCATTAACAGTCTGTCTCAAATACACTGGCTCATATCCGTTTTTTCTCCAGAATTTCAATAATATTTATGTGAAACCAAAAGAAGTGCCTAAATAATGCAATTCAGGAGGCTTTACTTCATCGAGCTTCTTTAAGAGAGGCTTCTTCAATCCTTCTCCTCTAAAATCATAGTCAACTCTAAATAGCAAACAAGTTACATTTCTGCATCTTCATCAATTGAAACAAGTTTCTTTTCAAAGAATTCAGCCAGTTGTTGAAGTGCTCGAGATCCATATCCCATTTTAACAGCTTTTGCATGAGAAGCAATTCTTACAACTCTTCCTCCAGCCAATTTGGGAAACTCACTGTCTTGAAATTGTTCTCGTATATTCCAGGGAATCAGATCTCCCGAAGGTTTTATTCCTCTTTGAGAATTTTCGTTAATTGTTAGTTTGGAAAGATTTCCCTCCAAAGCAACTTGAACTGCGCACAAAATATCAGGCATCTCAGCTTTTCCTTCTGAATTCTTCTTAATAGGTCCCAACAGAACAAAAATTAAGTGGGAGGGAGAATCAGACAACAGTTGAAGATCATTCGGACTATTTTTATAGTGTGAAGAAATGAAGAGAGACATCAAGGAAAATAAGAATTTTTAACTACTCGTTTTATAGCTGAAAAGAGTGTCTCTGTTGACAATATAAAGCTCACACTCACTCGGATGAGGAAGCCGGTCTCCCTTCAGAGGGGCAGGCTCAGTAGCATTTAGAAGAAGAAGTTAATTTAGCCATCGCTAAATTTCATCATTCAGAGCATACCTGATAGGATCAGTCATCGTCACTTCCTTAAATTTTTTAAAGCTGTTCAGTTCACTGCCTCCTTTAATGTTTCTTTGTCTAATTTCTTCAATTAATTTCAGTGACAGAGAACGACCTGTTCCTTCGTAACCATTAATTGTGCTGGCCATGAAGAGGTTATGAGGTCCAAAAAAGGTTTTGACATAAGGAAGAGGAATTGCAGCAGCCTAATCAATTATAACAAGATCGCTATGGCCGATTTTATCTGCGTCATTGGGGAAAACAAATTGTATGAACTGAGCATGATGTTTGAAAATGTTGATTCTCATCACTGCCTTGTCAAATTCTTTGCTGGTACTGTAGACTTGATCAAAGTCTTGACGCTCCTTGTAATCTAAGAGCTAAAGTCCGATACAGACAAACTAGAATAGAGTTTTAAGATTATCTGGAGAAGGTGCTGTTACAAATATGTTACTATAGCCTAGTTGAATGGCAGCTGCTAAAGAGAGGCCAATGGAAGCTGATTTACCTCTTCCTCGGCTTGCTGTGATAGAAACTGTTGATTTTTGAGCTTTTTCTGCTAGAACATCCACAAGAGCCATAATAACTTTAGCTTGATCCAGTGTTCTGGAAGTATTAATTAATTTTCCGATAATTTCCTTCCCTTCCAAACTTTTTTTTAGTGATTGAAGTTCTTACATAGCTTTTTTGTTAATAATAGCTCCTTCTTCGACAGGCTTAATTTCATTAATGTGATCAGAGATAGGAAGGATATTTAATTCATCATCCATAACTATACAGTTTTTGTTTTTACTTAGTGAAAGCAAAAATCTTTCATTGAATCGAGGCTCTATTTCAGAAAAGGCATCAGTGCGATATCTTTGATGAACATCCATCGTAAGAGAGTGAAGTTGCTTTAAACTATTCATTGTTTTCATCAAAAAGATGACGAGTCCTCCGCCCTCGACAGTTTCTATGGTCCTACAAAGCAAGTTAGGAGTAAGTGCTTCAAAATCTTGCAAGATAAGCATCTGATAAGTATTACCGAGTATCTTGTGCGATTCTTTATAATAGGAATATCTAATTTAATTGGAGCTGACAAAGAGTTCAAAAGGATCATCAACATTCTCATCGTATAAGCCCTTCATTTGCATATTCTTTATTTCCTTAATTCGCTTCTTCTGGTGAGTGGAAAACTCAAGCTAGTTCTTATAGCACCATAATACTTTAGGTTTGGGGCGAGAGGTCGATAGTTTAGAAAGAATGTAGTGAAAATTAACAACTTGGTAGCGAGAACGATCTCCTACCAGCATGAGCATTGTGCGTTAATTGGATTTGAAACCGTTTTATATGAGGGTCTGTATGCGACTATCTATCTTTTTCTTCATTGTTGATAGCACTAATTATTATAACTTGAGAGCAATCATATATACTAAATCACAAGAAAACTGGCATGATGCAAAAATGTGAAAGTCAGAGTTGAATAAAAAAGCTTATTTGCTTATTTTTTGAAGACGTAAACGTGAAGGATAAATTTAATGAGAGACTTTATATTTAAATTTCCTCTCAGATCAAATAAATGTTTTTTAAAGGTAGTATAATATAATTAATTGATGCAGTCAATCGTTTTGAGAAAGAAAAGCTTTTTAATTCTATGAATTTATCTCCAAACTATAAAACATATGATATCAAATTAATATGCATCAACTGCATTGTAATAAAATATTTTGTACATCATCTTTATTGATCCCAAACTAAATACTAATATATGGAGGCATAACCGCATTATTTGTTAAGTTTAATAACTTTGGCCATTATTATGTGGACAATATTCTTAAATCATTCGAAAATATCACTTTTGATTAATTGTGTAAATAAACTATCAACATTGGGGCAGAAGCCTCATGGTTCATTTGTATAGTTTAACTTGGAAGCCAATAGTGGCTGAGGATACTCTAGTCGTAGTCAAATTTTAATTTGAAATATCATGACGTCATATCATTTAAAATTATTTTTATAAGTTGCTTTTCTGATGGTAAAAACTGCAGTCTAATGGGCAGAATACACTCTCACATCATTTTAAAATAACCCTACTTTCTTAATGATGATTTCACCCTAAGACTTATGAGCTATGAAAGTCAGCCTTCCATACCAAATAAAGCATTAACAAGATGAACGTAAAACGAACAATTATAAATCATGTTTACGTGCTGTAATTTCTCAAATTACATTCAGAATCAGATGGATATTTTTTTGTTAATGTAAGTTCAAAGTATAAATCTGACAAAATCACCCAATTTCTCAACATCATGCATGCCTACAATTAATTCTCCAAAACGCAAAGTATGGATGGATATTGTCTTACAAACATTCCAAGGATTGTTGCATGCTTTGGGCTCCAAGGACAACTCTTTGTAATATCATCACTTCAAAGATCGTGGCATATTTGGTTCTTCATCTTCTTCATATATATCGGAGTCGGAATAATAGCCTTTGTAAAAATAGACAAGTATTTATTCATAAAAAGATTAGCATATTTGATTTTCATGAATAAATTAATAAATTTTAGTAAAAGAGCAAGTGAGCAGAAAATCATAAGATGGTGATACTTATGACCTCTTAAAAATTATATGTTTTCAAGTTAAATGAATCAATTTATCTAAATGAATATTTGTTTCCAATTTTTTAATTGTTTTAATCTTTCAATATTGACAACATTCAAACTGAATCGCACATAAGCCTAAATATAACAATGATCAAAAAAGTAAATATTTCATAAAAAAGCTTAAAAAAATGTTAAAATATTATCTGCTACTCATTTTAATACAAAGTGATGCCACTTAGCTTATAAATAAATAATATATATCATAATATATTAAACAAGAGGACTAATTAGCTTTAGCAAAATTAGCCTTGGCATTTCTTAGAGATGAATTAAATACTTACTACATTATTAAATCAAATAATCATTAATATTCTTTCCGAGATACTCTTAAATTTAACTATTTTTATGTGAAGGAAAAACCTCGAGTAAGGGTTATTATGCTTGTTGTTGGAGCCTATGGCATCGGTTCTCTTAAGATAATATTTTCTTCACTTTGACCTTCCTGCAAGCCTAGGTTTAATTACTCACAATAATCTTCTTCATACTTTGCTGGGCAATTTGGCATCCCTAGCAAAGCACTACTTCCGAATACACTTCCTCCAAAACGTGTCCCAATATTACCACTTTTTTGCATTTGTCCAAACACTTGAAAATTGGAGCATTCGCTTATATTGAGACCAACACCTGCCATTTCATACAATCGACTTGAGGAAAACATGGGGTTGAGGTCTAAATTGGCTTATGGCTCAACTTTAATTATTTTGACGGGCTGCTCTCGAGGCAGAATTGTTTCCTTCACAGAATCCTTTTTTTCCTATTTTTTTTCAAACCGTTTATCTTTTTCCGACTTTTAGGGATTGTAGGCAGGTGAAATTTGCAAAATAGAGTCTGCTAGCACATTAAAATCAGGTTCCTCATGCCTAATTTTGAGATATAATTCCTGGTAGACCTTATTCAACGTTTTGGGATTGATCCTCTTTGTGAGTGCAGAGTGTTTCTTAGCCCAATTTTAGAAGATAAGCTTAAAATTGGGACAAATTCTGATTGCCTCCTCGAGCAATTGTTAATTGTTTTCATTTAGAAAGAATTTTAGAGTATAAGTAGCCAGCATGAGGTAGAGTATGAGGTTTTTGTACTCTGGATGGTCACTGTTGCAGCAAACAACATCTCGTACTTGATCTGAGTTTTGAGAAATCAGCTTATCTCCAATGTCCCAATTCGTTTATCTAATCATATACGCCAAAAAAATCCCTTCTATCTCATTTACCAGAAAAATTTTAGCTACAGCCTTTAACACCTTGTAGATGGGGTAGCGAAAAGCAATATTGCAGCTGCGAGCTACTGAACGCAGAATTGGTACAACACTTTTTATTTCATGGCGAGTATAGTGATAGAAAGCCTTGCTGTATTTGGAGGGAATGTAACAGTTTTACAGGTCTTATTTGCTCATTGAGGTTCGTTTTCAGGAAAATAAAGCGATTAATTTATGTTATCAGATTTACAATCAACCAAACTGAGCAAATATTTTATATAAAATATAGTAATTTAAGGATTAATGTTTGGTAATGGCAAAAAGGGAGAAGATTGGCATTATTAACAATAAAATTTTGATCTAATATATTTTGGGATTGGTTTATTATCAAGATGATTTAAGTCAATAGACTATGTCAAATCATCGTCTCTTCATTTGGTTCTTCTTCTGCTGGGATTAGCAGAAAGGAATATGCTTCTTGGCTGGCTCTTCGTTGAAAGTGCGTCCACAAAATTGGCACTTCACTGTGCTGTTGGCCTTATTAGTATCCATAACTTGCTGCTCTTAGCGAGTAAGTTTATAGCTGCCGTCCCCTTGACTTTGCTTGATACCAACTCGCAATTGAAGGGATTCTGCCTTCCATTTTGGTACTTTTTATCGAGCTTTTTTTTATTCTAATTTTTTTTAGACTATCTCTCCTTTTTTCATCAGTTTTTTCTGCTCATTTGCCACAATTCGCTGGTCTTGGGCGTTGAATTCCTTTCTCTTTTTCTGGAACACCTTTCTGCATACTGCTTCATGCTTGTCAATACTGTCAGGATTAAACTTTCTTCCACAACCCTATCTGCACTAAAGCAACTCTGATGGATCATATTACCTGATCTAAACTCGATTTTATCTGTTCACTTCCTTAATACTGCGCTATTAAAACTGGTTGCCTCCCTTTGGCTGTTGCTGTCTGCTGTACTCCTGTTGACGCTGAGGAGGCTGTTGTGCCTGTCTATTCATGGGAGGTTTTGAATATTGATTATGATCCTGTTGATAGTTCGTTTCTTCGTAAGTTGGCATGTTTCTTTTTTGTTTGTACTAACGAGGTGGTTCTTAATAGGTTTGAGTCACTCTTTTTGGTTTGTAGTCGTTATTTTGCTATTCATAATTCTGAGTAGCCCTTTTTGGCTTGTAATCGTTGTATTGTGGCTCTTGATATACATCCTTATAGGAGTTAGAAGGCTGATTGCTCGTGCGAATGTTGCTCTGAGGGTAGTTATAGTTGTTTGAATAATCTTGCGATCCGAGATCTATATGAAATGAAACTTACTTTTGCCGAGCGCGGGCTGACGCTGTTGTGAGCTTGAAGAGTATGATCCTCCGTACGAGTTCTAAGTGATAAAGATGGTACCTTTGGTTCAGGAGGATATTCCTGTAATTTTTGTTCTGCCTTTTTGGACTTGAGTAACTTGAGAGAGTTCTTGATGTTATCAAAATCATTGTTGTTGGTATAGGCTTCTCCCCCTCCTAGTGCCATATTGCCTGACAATTTGAATACATTGTTCCTGCTCATTCAATCCTAACTAATAATGATTATAGAAAACAGGGGATATGGGATATAAATATGTTTTCCTTTTAAATTGATATCAATTGCATCGGTTGTGCCCATCAATTAATCTTATATCGTATTAATTTGATATATCATTAAATTTTCATTTAAAAATGAAGCGAATCATATTGGGTACATCATCATTCTGCCATTTCGGTTGTCAACGGGTGATCATTTGCTTCACTGCTTTAGTCGCTTGAGTAGTAAATCTGCACTTTTGCAATTGATCTGTTAAGAAATTTAAGACTACGCTCGATTCCTAAATTTCGTAACTAATTCTGGACGTGA
>Ga0302185_10000959_pt1 | contig 21140 bp, 30 predicted proteins | sample II_Bog_E1_1_FD_200231 | JGI IMG/M metagenome (GOLD analysis project Ga0302185, IMG submission 200231) | Peat permafrost microbial communities from Stordalen Mire near Abisko, Sweden - II_Bog_E1_2 | ecosystem: Environmental > Terrestrial > Soil > Wetlands > Peat | place: Sweden: Abisko... | reverse complement strand
GGGAAAGGAGCAATGTGGCATACGTAAACATGACCAGAAACGCGATGCGAACCTTGCAGCGCTCCGGGCGATGTTGCTGAATAAAACCTATAAGGCAGGCGGTTATGATGTGTTTAAAATACATGAACCAAAGGAGCGCGAGGTATACAGATCGGATTATTATCCGCACCGGATATTGCACCATGCGATACTGAATCACCTGGAGCCGGTGCTTACATCCATTTTTACAGCGGATACTTATAGCTGCATAAAGGGAAAAGGCATACACGGGGCTTTCTATGCGGTAAAACGGGCATTTAAGGATGTGCCAGGCACAACGTATTGCCTGAAGATGGATGTGCGGAAATTCTACCCTAATGTAGACCATGATATACTTATGGATCTGCTGCGAAGGAAGTTTAAGGATAATGATCTTTTGTGGCTGCTGGAGGAGATTATACGGAGCGCACCGGGCTTGCCCATCGGCAACTATCTGAGCCAGGGACTGGCTAATTATTACCTCGCGGGGTTTGATCACTGGATCAAAGAGGTAAAGGGTGTAAAATACTACTTCAGGTATGCTGATGATCTTGTGATCCTGGCACCGGATAAACCTACGCTGCACCAACTATTGGCAGATATAAGAGAGTATCTGGCTACGAAGTTGAAGCTGGAGGTAAAGGGTAACTACCAGGTATTTCCGGTAGATAAGCGTGGACTGGACTTTGTGGGGTATGTGTTTTTCCATACGCACATCCTAGTGCGTAAGCGGATCAAGAAAAACTTTGCCAGGAAACTGAAGAAAAGTAAAGACCCGGCAATGATCGCCTCGTACAATGGCTTTTTGAAGCATGGGAATTGCAGACACCTAAAAAAGAAACTATTACATGAAAAGATTCAGCGACCTGAACATAACGATAGCAGACGGGCCATTCACGGGAAAGAAAAAGGAAATGGATGAACTTTTTGACCAGGAGATTGAAATACATGATTACAGAGTGGTTGATTCCAAGTTCCCGAAGCCAGGATGCGAAAAGTGCCTGCATATGCAGATAGCTATTGACGGCAAAAAATATGTTGCTTTCTGCTCATCGAAAAACCTGATCAGAAACCTAGATCAGATAGTAAAAGAGGACTTCCCGATAGTAACGACAATTAGAAAAGACGGTAAAAAATTCATATTTACATAATGAAGACACTAGGTGTACATCAGCTGCAGAAGAAGAAGTTTAAGGTGAATGAAACAGACGGGGAATGGAAGGAGCACCTGGGAGATATACCGAATGGGTTTGTTGGGATCATATACGGGGACCCCGGGAATGGGAAAACAGAATATAGTATCAGGCTAGCCAAATATGTGACGAGGTTTGACAAGGTGGGCTGGCTGAGTTATGAGCAGGGACATGGAGCTGATCTGCAAATGGCGCTTAAACGTAATAACATGAGTGAGGTAAATGGTAAGTTTTTTATCGTTGACCCACTTGAAAAGCGTAAACGGTCAATGTCGCTAGTGGAGGAGCTTGATGAATACCTGAGCAGGAGGAGTTGCCCACCATTTGTGTTTGTTGACAGCCTGGACTACTTGCGCATGACCACGGAAGAATATTTTGACCTGAAGGAGAAACATGGCAAACGCAGACGAATATTTTTTCTAAGTCATGCGAATGGTAATGAACCTAAGAGCCGAACCGGTAAGGATATTATGTATGATGGGATGGTGGGGATTTTTGTGAAGCGGTTTATAGCCTACCCGAAAAAGAACCGACTGGGCGGCATTGAGGACTATATAATATGGGAAGAGGAGGCGAGGAAACGGAATGCACTTTACTTTAAGAAAAAAGAAAACGCTGAATAATGGTTAAATATATACTCGTATCCACAAAGTTTGAGGGCTACCTGGTTTATGGGTTCAATAAGAGGGGCTACCTAGTGCTGTTTGAGAACTGTGGCTGGGCGATGACTGATGAGCAACAGGCGGCAGTATTGCAAAACCTGCGGTATGGGTTGAGCCTGGATAACTTTAAGGGATGGGTGAATAGTTGTGGCCATAAGGTGGTGAAGGTGGATGTGGACCTGAGCTTTGAGCGGTTCTGGATGGTGTATGATAATGCCAGGAACCGGATACCTGCGGAAAAGCTGTGGAAAGGGCTGAGTGATGATCAACGGCAGTATGCCTTTTATGTGCATGAGGCTTATATGCAATACCTGAAGCAGAATGGCTGGCTGACTAAGATGTACCCGGATACGTTTTTAAGAATGCATCTGCGGGATGAGTTTTATAAAATGAAAGCACCAGAAAAAAAATAGTACTATGAGGCAAATACCTGGGAGAAAGGTTCATAATACCTTGTTCGGACTGGAGGAAGAGCCGGTGAATGAGGATCAGCAGGATACCAGGGGACGGGACCCCGAACTGATCAGGCAGCGTGATGAGCATTTGCTGTACCGGTATAATTACTACCGGAGCAAATATTACAAGAGCAAGAATGATCCGAGGCTAGACTATGACTGGATAATGGAGCAGCTTGGGCGGGAATTTTACCTGACGCCATATACGGTAGGTAAGAAGATCGCTGATAACATTGGGCTATCAGTGCGCATACACAGGGAAAAAATTAGTATTGCTAAACTGCAGGAAAAATATCCTTTTTTTAAATGGTAGATACTGAATATAAGGTGAACAATGGCCAGATAGCGAAAATACACGTTTTGCTGGCTAAACTAGGGCTTGGAAAGGAAGTGAAGGCACAGATGGTGCAGCAGTATACTGATGGCCGTGAAACGAGCACAACGAAGCTGAGCTGGAAGGAAGCGGCAGATTTGATAAAGGACCTGGAGGGACAGCTGGCCGGTGCAGATAAGCAGGTATTAAATGACGGCAAAGCAGACAGGAAAAAGAAGCTGATACTGCATTATGCCCACCAAATGAAGTGGCAGATAACGGAAGAGGGCAAAAAGCCAAAAATAGATATGGCCCGGGTAAATGATTGGTGTGTGAAGTACGGGATGTATCATAAGGCGCTTAATGACCATAGTGTGGGGGAACTGAGCAAATTGGTGGCGCAATTTGAAAAAGTGTATAAGAGCTATTTAAATGCGATTTAATTGGTAATTTTATAAAAAAATAGATCATGAAACAGCTAATACTTTTTATTGCCTGCCTGATATCGCTGAATGCAAATGGGCAAGCGTATGTTAACGGGATTGAATACAAGCAGGGAGAATCAAAGGAATCTTTTCAGAAAAGAAAGCATGCTGCTGATAGCGCGATATATGAAGAAGCAAGGCAGGCATATTGGAAAACACACACCAATACTACCGGAGAAGATGAGTGGATAAAAAGGTACACTGATCAAAAGGAAAGTGAAAATGCCGAAAAGGCGTCCTATGCGCAAACAGTAAAGGAATTGACTCCTAAATATGGAGCGTCAGTTGCCAAGCGAATTGCTAAGGGGCAGGTATGGATCGGGATGACAGACCAAATGTGTGAGCTTTCATTGGGCAGAGCCGATGATGTAAAAAACACTTATACTGATAAAGGCAAGATAGAACGCTGGTATTACAGTAATGCCATTAGTAGCATTAGCGGAAGTCTTGCGTTTAAGAACCATAAATTAATCGCAATAAGCGAATAGCAATATGATAAGCCGAAAATGAGTAGCCCCCAAATTGGGGGCTTTTTTTATGTTGGTGTATTAAGGGTGCCTGTGATGATGGGAGTGGCCGGAGCATATAATACGGGGATATTTGCGGAGAAATCAGTGAAGGAGTGTGAGAACATGAGCTCACGGGTTTTGAGGCCCGGGCGGCGGTTGTCTGTGGCGTAGTTGATGCGGTGCATGGGCTGAGCCAATTGCTTTACGCTGTTGTCTTCATTAAATGCGACCGGAGGTACCCATCCTTCCAGGAGCTGGTATATCTGGTATTCCAATTCCAATATTTTAAGGGCTGCCTGCGAGTAGGTGCCAGGCGTAAGGTTGCTTGTTTCTTCGTAGGGATCGGTGGCGAGCTTGAGGAGTATATTGCCGGTGGCCCGTTGGTTACCCTGTGTGAGCTGCTCGAACTTCCAGTTTGGAAAATCTATGAATACGCAGGGAAATATAACCCAGGGACGTTCCGGCTGATCAAGCTGGCCGTAATCCATGTCGATAAACTTAATGACGTTGTAGACAGTTTCATCTGGAGCGGTAGCAGTGATGGTTAGCAGCTTTTGCATTATCTGGAAATAGATGTTTCCGAATGGGGAGTTCATTATGTTCATGATACAATGATTTTAAATAAGAGTGGCACTTCTTTTTTGAACATGGCTTTGATCTGCTGATCCAGTACCGGTGACCGCCCCATAAACTGGCGCTTTGGCATTTGTGTGCTGTGAGCACCGATGGTGGCGCGGCGAATGGTGCTAATACCCCGCTGCTGATTAATGGTACGGACTTTTCCGAGGTGTAATTTTCCTGCCCTGTCTTTTGCGAAATTCAATATTGTATCGCGCATGGGGTGCGGGATCATGCCGCCTTCGTTGTGAATTTTGGAATAAGGCAGGCTGGAGGTTATGATGGCTTTCTCAGCATCTGAATAGGATTTGAAAGGTGACCGGCGCAGGGCGGTGCTTTTCATGAGTATGGGCCGCGATTGATCTTTTTTGTCTGCTCTTTTTTGCCAGGGTTCGAAGGTTGCGCCCTGGAAGCCGCCTTTCTGGAAGTTCTGGTCTATAAATACCAATGCGGTGGCCGCCATCTTGTTTACCAGGACAGGACGTTGCGCCTTGATGCGATCAAGGATGTTTTTTAGTGGTATTTGTAGCGGGTCCTGCATTTATGATCTTTTGGGCAGGTTTTCTTTTGCCCAGGTGTTAAGAGATTTCTTTGGTACTCCGGTATAGTAGGGGTGATCGGGAGGCAATGCCTGAGATTTGCGGGCATAGTTGGTGCGGAACATGGCAGGGATGAGTTCGGGATCAGGAAGGGTTTCATCAGGGGTTTGGATATAGGTGCTGTTGGGTAGCTGCAGTATAGTGCAGTAGCAATTAAAATGCAGTAACGGACTGGCGTATTCCCACACCGGATCATTGATGGGCCTGATCATATCATCATAAGGGGCGCATATAGGACAAACGTGCTCCCCTTTTGAGGTTTTAAACTGCAGGTAAGGCATTGTATCTGCACTCTCCTGGAAGCGGCCCCATTTGGCAGACATTTGCGAAGCTGCTACAGCTGCATTATATTCTACTTTGCCATAGGTATCTACATACACTCCGAGCTTCTGCCTGGCTGCAGTCTCAAATTGGGAAAAGGACGGGGAGGATTCGACTCCGCTCACCATGACAGGCTTAAGCAGCTCAGAGAGCGCCTGGTTGATCTGGTAGCTTTTTGCGGCGCTGAACTGGTATACTGATTTCTCCAGGGCTTCAAACATTTTGGCATCCGGAGTTGTATAATCGTAACCCTCCGTGCCGGGAAGCGTGACTTCTTCTGTGGTAAGCCCTTCTTTTATGGCTTTGGTGAAGTTCTCTGCCATGTGAAGCGCTGTGGGATCATCTATGTCGCCTGGCTTTATATCACCTTCAAATACCTTTTGAATGAGGTTTAAAAACGGCTCCGGCAATTCTGCAGGTGCATCATTATCCTGGTCATGATCATCTTCGAGCTGATGAACATGGCCGTAGAGTATTTTAATTTTTGCCCGGAGGTGTGCAGCCGGGCTTAGGCGAAAAAATCTTTTAACTTTTTATCGAGTATGGCAGATATGGCTTCCCCAAAATCATTATAATTTGGTCTGCGCATTCTTTGCTCTCCAATAGATTTCAGTAAAGCAACTTCATCATCCGATAAATTAATTCCGTCCTGACCTTTGGGGTTTGCCGGAGCCGGTGCTTTAAGGACTTCATCTGTCGGGGATGGTTCAGGGATATTATATGTGTCATAAAAATAGTCCGTAGATATACGTAAACCAGCGGCGGATAGGGCGGTGTCGATTTCTATTTTAGCAATCGCATAATCAATATCAATTTCCGATTTGATATTAAATCGGCCACCTTCCACAACTGGCAGGCCATATGAGGCTAATATTTTTATAAAGTGTGGGTCGTTGAGATGCGCCTCAAGATAACGGAGATCGGCTTTAAGGAGTTCTTTTTGTTGAGCAGAATGTGTTTTGCTTTTTGAGCCGGTGCCTGTGGATGAATTGGTGGTAGTTTCGGTATTTCCCAATATGATAATGGATAAGTTCTGATCCATTGCCTTTACAAAAGTATCCTGGAGGCCCCCGGTGGCGTTGGCCGTCTTGCCATCAATGATTTCTACCTCCGCTGTGTTGGGTATCAATATAGCAGTGACATTGCCATCCTGATCAACCATTTTAGTGAGCCTTGCTTCCGAGTCTGGGTCGTTTGGGTCGTATTTAATGACGCGGATAGGCATGCCGAATATCTCAATGAAGTTTGCCCAGTCGGCGATGGCTTCACGTTTATATATAAGGTACTGGCAGCACTGGTTCAGGTAGCCAAGGTCTTCCGGCTCTCCGACAATCCACACATTGTCGAGCTTAGTATAGTCAAAACCTTCGGACTGATCATTTTGCTCTATGCTGATGATTTGCGTTTTAGGCTTAATGTGTTTTCGGGGTATCACGCGAAAGTTTACTTTAAGCCCAGGAAGAAATTCAAAACCGGATATACCCCATTCCTGGGCTTCCATTATGGTGCGCTTAAGTATGTTACACTCATTACTACCAAGGAATTCCTGCATATCTTCTACTTCCTGTCCGTCTGGTCCCAAGTAATCAATCATCTGGTTTATTACAGATAATATGCGTTTGTTTTTAACGCCGGTGTAATGGCCATCGAGTGAGAGATGGGTGTATATGTCATATAGGCGTGTACGGTTAGGCCAAGGGCGCATTTCTGCCGCCCTGAGGGCTTCGAGGTAGTTGTTGATACCTATTTGTGTGCGTATAGGGCTACGGACATAGATATCATTCAGGATGACTTCTACGTTGCCGCCAACTATAGGCTCATTTTTATAGACAGTAGAGTTGTTATGACCGAAGGGCTGATTAACGAGAACGTCTTTAGACTCGGTAATGGCAAGGCCGGCAGGTTTTGCTGCTGCATTTTTTTTATAGGTCTTTTTCGTTTCTGGTTTTTTCTTTGCTGTAGCCATGACTAAAAATTGTTTGAACGTTTAGGACGTGCTTTTATTTGAACCGGGTTTCCTTTGGTAGCATTCGTATTTATGGTATTCAGGTCAAGAAGTGGCCAGTTTTGGGGCACTTGTTTGAGCTGCTGTATGCGAGTGAGGGTGTGTATAGCATCTTCCTGATTTGTGCGGATAAGAGACAGGTCAATGCCTACGTTTGCGAGTTGCACAATATTCCAGCAGGCAATGTGTGCACAGAGTTTATTTAAAAACTGATCTGCGGGCATTGTGGCGGCTGTATCAGCTACGGGATCACCGAACATGGCCACTATATCAAAGCGCCCTAAGAATGTCTTTACTTCGCTTATCGCGGACGCAATTGCATCGTTGACAATGGTAGCATTACTGCGGGTTATCGCAGTGATTTTTTCAGGGTATATATAGTTTTCAAGGTCTGCGAGTGCAATTATTGGCGTGTACATATTTTATGCGTTTGGCGTTATTGTATACACTCCTGATACATATGTCAGGGTGAGATTATTGGTGGTGCACCAGGACTGGAGGTCGGCGGCGCAGCAGAGGGGGGGCTGATTGTCGAAATCATCAACGAAGAGATCGCAGAGCTGCTGGTCTGTTACGGTTACTGTTTGCCCTTCCAGGGCTTTCCTGATATCAGCGTAGTGCATTATTAGAATGTTTTGTTGGGGTTACGTCTATGTTTAACCATTTTGACCATAGCAGTGGCTTTAATGGCTTCTTTGTTGTTGATCATCCATATAGCACCTTCTACCGCATCAGGACCGTCATCATGCGCACGGCCACCGGGACCGAAGGCAATAAACTGATCGTACAGGTTTTTCATGCTGATATTGGAGCGCTCATCTTCATTGAGGTATAGTTTGCCGTTCCGGTTGAGGGGTTCAAGCAGGGATTCTATACGGACGAACTTATCGGGCTTGCTACGCTGATCACCGGTGATGGGGACTGCTTTGCCCCGTTTGCGCGACTCCTTGTTAAATTCGGCATAGAAGATATCCTGCATAAAGACAAGCTCCATGAAGTAATAACATGCATGCTGGCCAACGAAGTCCATGATCTGATAATGCCAATCGACCATAGTAGCTGTGCCTGTCTGCTCTACAAATGCCTTGATCACATGAAATTCATCTTTCCACTTGCCGACCAGTACTGTGGCCTTAAAGTCGTTTTTCTTAGACTCCTTATACGACGGGTCCGTGTAGCATACCAATAAGGAATACTCCTTGAGTTGCCTGGCGGGCTTGTATGCCATTTCTTTAAACACGGACCCTTCGTATATTGGATTATTGTAGTATTCTTTCTGCACTGCGAAGTAGCTCTTCTGGCTGAGCACACGGTCAATGCGCTCTTCGGAGTTCTTTTGCGGCCATGTTGATTTACCATCTTTATCACGGATGTTTACAACATCCACATGATCAGCGAAACCGCAGGCGCGAACTACGCAGCAATCAAGAGCGATCTTGTTACCGCAAAAAATAATGGTTGTATCCTGGGATATGGAACGGGTTGAGATCAGGGCTTCATCTAGCCATGCCCAGCGCGCTTTTATGATCTCCTGATTGCGGCAGTCCTCATCCGTATCGATATCATCTACGAGCAGCACATCAGGTCGTATCTCTTCATTACGGGAACCGCGTGGGGATTGCCCAGCGCCGAGGGCGCGAAATGCTATGCCGCTGCGTGTGATAAATTCTTTGTCGGTCCAGTCTCCGGAGTTTTCCTGTATGCCGTAATCGTTCTTAATGCGCTCATTGGACTCCATATTTGCTTTGTATGGGAGCAAGAGGCGCTGTGCATTTTCAGAGGAGTTACTTACTAGAAGGACGTTACGTTTGCGCTGACGGACAAACGGCGGTAATTTTTGTTTTGCATCTTTAGGTATTGCTTCGTTGTGGACAAGATGGCCTACCAGTGTGATATAGAATGTGGTCATCATTGTGCGCGTGGACTTCGCAAGCTCACGGCTCCACATGATCACTTCGTACCATTCGGGGTTGTCTATTATCCGCTTTGAAGCTGCAATATGGAATGGTGCCGGTGGTATCGGTTGGCCATTGGGTTTGGATGTGTATTTCGGAAAGTAGTATTTATACCATTTCTCCGGGTCGGCTTCGAGCCGAGATATGCGGGCACGCTTATCCTTTGAGGTCTCAGATAAATCGACGGGAGTACTGGCAGCAATATTTTTGGTATACTGTTCCCAGGTTTCAACCTTGCGCTTATCTATGGAGGATAATGTGGTATTCATACTAATTTTTAATGGTGCTTAAACGGTCTTTAATAAAGCGATCGGACCAAATGTTGATGAGCTTGGATGCTTCGAAATCTTCTTTTTGCACGAATGATATAAGAGCAGTGAGGGCGTCAATCATTTCACCTATGCCTGTACTATTCTCCAGTTTCTTAATGGAGTTGGTAAGTTTGATAATGCGGTCTGCATCCGGCATTGTATTGGGGTCATTGTCCTGCAGGGATTTAACGCCCTCCTTATTGAGGAGGTCAAGCATTTCATATAGCATGTTAAGCTGCTCCTGCTTTGTTGATAGAAGGGTTTTGCGCATGCCGTCCCATTTGCCATCATTTACCCAGTTGGACATGGTTTTTTCCGTGACACCGACTTTCAGGGCAATGTCCTTTTGAGTGTTATTGCCGCGTATGTAGAGTTCTTTGGCCCATTCCTTTTTCTGGTGCGTGAGCAGGTCTTGTTTCGCCATAAAAAATGTTTTCCGCTTTGCCCCCGACGTTGTCGGGGGGCGCGTGTGGAAACAAAGTTCATTTTTCAGTGGCTTTTAAATTGGGATAATAACAATGACGGTGCGAATAATGCACCGTCATTGTGTTTGTGTCATGAACGGCTATAATGCTGTTTGGTAGCGTGTTTCAGGAGTTGCAATTTTACGCTCATACCACAGGGAATATGGCATTAAAAGCGACAGGCAAAAAGTTTGTGATCAGCGACAGCAGCGTGAATGTGTATAACATGCGCATGATGACGAGCGGTTATGATATGGCCGAGTATGCTAAAAACCCAATAGGTTATTACGGCCATAAACCTGATGATGGTGTGCTGCTGAGGTGGGAAGATATACACCTTGATGGTGACCAGGTGATTGCTTATCCGAGTGTGAACATGGACCATCCCCGGGGAGAGCGTACTTATAATGAGATCATTGATGGCCTACTGAACAGCGCGAGTGTAGGTAAGTTGTGTATCAAGGAATATCACCTGGAGGATAACGCTGCTGATCCTGAGAATCCGATCATCGTTGTTACTAACTGGTATAACAAGGAAACCAGTGTTGTGGACAATCCTGCTAACCGCAATGCTATGAAGGCTGAGCTGTATGATGGGGAAGGCAATGAGATCAACCTAGACGAGCTTACTATTGATTTAAAAAATAAACTGAAGGATATGGCCAAAATAACGATTCCGGTAACGCCGGAACTTTTGTCATTGCTGAACCTTGGCGATGATGCGACTGCTGATGCAGTGATAAAAGGCATACAAGGTTTGTCTGATGAAAACAAGACACTGACAACTAACCTGGAGAAGGCTAATACTGATATTGCTACTGAGCGTAAAAACACAGCAGCTGCACGTATAAAGACCATCCTGGATAAAGGTCTTGAGGACAAGAAGTTTAATGTAGCTACCCGTAACAAACTTGAAAAACAGTTTGCCGAGTTGCCTGATCAACTTGAAGACCTGGTAAAGGACATGACGCCGATGCCTAGCGTAGTGGATGCGCTACAGCAGAATACTGACGGCCTGCCAAAGGAACTTGCCGATAAGAGCTATGACGATCTGCACCGGATGGGCAGACTGGCAGAAGTGCGTGACGGCTATCCCGAAGAGTATAAGAAGCTGTATAAGGCGAAACATGGCCGTGAACCAAAGGTGGAAAAAGCAAAGTAGGTGAAGGGTGCCAACGCCACCGGGGCTAAAGGGGAGCACAAAGCCAGGACAAAAAGTTTTAAAATCTAATAATTATAACAATGAAGAAAAATATCAGCGGAGTACAAGCACTCCTTTCGTTAGTGGCCTTTATGGTTCTTATGGGAACAGGGGCGCCGGTATTGCAGCACCAGTTCGGCGTACCGCCGTTGGTGACGTTTGCAGTGGCCATTTTAATAGTTGCGATCAGTGCGCTGAGCCGTGCGGTTCATGGCGGCGATACAAAAGGCACGCCGGTGATGAATGCTGTGCAGGTAGAAAAATGGGTGGACTACATCATTGAGCGCCTGTGGAAAGATAATATGTTTCTTCAGAAAGCATGGAGCGATGATGATTTTGTGGTGAACAATAGCCTGGTGCATATACCACAGCCCGGTGCAGCACCAACGGTGATGAAAAATAATGCGACATATCCGCAGGTAGCTGTGCAAAGGACTGATAGCGATATTACTTATTCGCTGGATGCCTACAGCACTGTGCCTACGCATGTGCCTGATATAGACCTGGAAACCATCAGCTATGATAAGGTAGCCAGCCTTATCAATGACCACTTCGGATACCTAATAGAGGGTATGGCCGATGATATGATCCATAAATGGAGCAATGGCCTGAACGGCTCACTGGCCAGTGCCGGTGGCAGCGTGATCAATACGATAGGCGGCGCAACTACATCTACAGTAACCGGACAGACGGGTAACCGCCTGGCGCTGACATACCGCGAGCTGCAGCTGGCTCAAAAGGCACTGAATAAACAAAAGGTGCTGAAGACAGGCCGTTACTGCCTGCTGAGCAGCGAAATGCTGGACCAGTTCATCAACAGCCTTAATGGTACGCAGTATAAAGACTTCTCCAGGACATATGATCCTATCACCGGTACGGTGGGTGAGTTTGCCGGATTTGGTATCATAGAGCGTGCAACAGTGGGTACTGTGCAGGCAGCGCTGAGCGCCGGTAACCTGGTAAGTAATGACTTCCTGACTGCAGCCGGAACAACCGATAATGAGTTTGCGCTTTGCTACCAGGAGAATACGGTGAGCCGTGCGATAGGTGAGCGGAAATTGTTCCAGCGCTTACAGGACCCATTGTATTATGGCGATATCTACAGTGCGCTGATCCGTATGGGTGGTGTGCGTAGAAGGGCTGATAATGCTGGTGTGATAGCGATAGTGCAGGCAGCTGCTTAATAGTTTAAACCGAGATAAAAGGATTTTTCATACGATCCTATAGCCCGTAGCCTAACCAGGCACGGGCTATAGGCGGCAAAAGACAATAATATTTAAACGATCGTTTTATGAAGAAGATTATTTTGTTCGTTGCAATGGCTGCCTGTTTACTCACGGCTGGAACTAACGCCCAGGCGCAATATACCCCGAGCTGGGGCACGAATGGCCTACCGGGGTCTTATACAAAAGGTAGTTTTCCGGCCTTCTACACTCCGGTGGATACTTTCCCGAGCGGAAATGTGGCGTATAATGACAGCGTGTGGCTGTACCTGGGCAAGGGGTATACTACAGCTCCGGGTTTAAGTAACCTAAACAGTATCACCTTCCAAGCGGATATCCTGAAGGTAGCGGGAACGCCCACTGTGGTAGCTACGCTGTACGAAGCGGCTGACCTAAATGGTACTTACGGGCCTTTTTCGGGGCCGTCATATGGGAGTGCGGTGGTAGCTTATACGGTAGTGCCTACGAGCCTCACCGTGCCAAGTGTAATACAATATACGGTACAGGGTAACCCGGCAGTGAAATATTTATGGACGATCGTGCCGAGTGCATCGAGTAGCGTGGGTTGTGTGACCTCTGCGCTGATACGATAACACCTGGTAAGGATCGAGTAAGTATTTATAACCTGTAAAATAGTAGCAGTGCATCATCAAATAGACCTGGGAAGCCAACATCATAAGAGTATACATGGGGCATTTTTGTTTATGGTATGCGTGGTATTGCATATCACTTGTGTGAAGTTTTCGGGGTTTCATTATGATCTGAGCGCTTTTACAAATCATTTTTCACTGGGAGACACGGTGAGTGTGCTGAGCGGTGTGGGAAGTATAGCAACGGCGGTGGTACTTGTAAACCACTATATACTGCGTAACAGGCTGCTGCGTAAGGAGATCAAGGATGGTAAGGGAAGTGATACGGATAAGGAAAAAGACCAGGAAAAGGAGGACGGCAAATGAACCAGAACAAGGATTATTTATTCGGTGTGTTGATCATAGCGATACTGTTTTCGCTGATCGGCTTTGGATTGCTGGCACTCCTTAAGAACGTGGACCTAAATAAGGCTACAATAGTGATATCGTTCCTGACAACAAACGGGGCGTTCCTGATAGGTTATAGATGGGGGAGTAGCAAGGGGAGCAAGGACAAAACGGACTTACTGGCTAAAGAGCAGGAAGACAAAAAACCATGAAGAATTTAGGTAAAATATTCTTTGGCATATTACTTGGCATAGCAGCTACGCTTCTTATGGGGCGTGGGTGTAAGCATAAGGATGCGGACCGTGCGGCTAAAGAGGCGGCTAAGAAGGAGACTTCTGTGATCGCTGATATTAATAAGCACCGGTTTGATAGTGTGCAGTACTACCGGGACCAGTTTGACCAGGAGCACGCACAAAAGGCTCTGATATTGGGAGACGAAGCAGCTATCAAGATATTTTACAAAAAGAAGGAAGATAGCCTGTGCACGGTGCTTCACCTGAGAAATGCCCAGCTAAAAGATATGACCGATGTGGTAAGCCAGGTTAACGGCTCGTTTACTACGGGAACCCAAACGGTGGGTGAGCAGGATATAATATCGGGTAAACCCGCTGGCTGGAAGGGCTATATGTTTCAGTACAAGGATGATTATATGCAAGAGACGGGGTTTGTGGATAGCGTGACCACTGAGGTACACTACCAACTGACCATACCGGTGAGCATTACGACTTTCTGGAAGCGTAAGTGGTTCCTGGGGAAGAAGCATTATTTCATTGACGGGTTCAGTACGAATAAAAATGTTCATATCACCGGTTTAAGCGGTGTATCTATAAACAGGTAATTTTTTTAGTTATGACTGAGGCTACAAAGATCATTGACTGGAGTAAGGTGGAGCTGGAGAAACTTTTTAAAGTGGTGCCTGTTGTTGTGAAGACTTACGGGCCACAAGCTCTGGAAGTGTGTAATACCATTAAAGCGGCTTTGCAAACACCAGAGGCTGCCTTGATAGAGGATGCAATAGAACATATGATACCGGGAGCCGGTGTTTGGGAGGCGGCGATTGTGACAGCTATCAGCAAGGCGCTGGGTGTAGCTATACCGATGATCACCAAGATAGATGCTAATGCGGCTACAGGTGAGAGCCTGAATGCGCAGGCGCTGCAACTGGTGCAGTACTTGCAGACGCTGAGTCCGTTTATGCAGCATGCGGGATTGCTGAAGCTGCTGAGCGGGTTGTTCCTGGCACTGGACTCTAAGTTGACAGAATTGGAAACTGACAGCGCTGCACAGACTTTATATGCAGTGAGTAAAAGCCAAGCTGCATAATGCCAGATGTGAGCTGTGAGTGGTACTGGGCTGTAGCAGCCTTCCTATTTGGCGGTTTTATTGTGTGGTGCGGGATGACAGCAGCAAGCAGTGTAGAGAGCCTTACCAGGGAAGAGGAACAAAAGTGCACGCAGCATATACTGAAGGATAGCAATATAGGGGTCGAGGAACGGCAGGAGCTTTTGGATGCGCTACAGGAATACGCGGTGGATATAAATTACGAGTTGACACATTTACCTCCGAAACTGGAGGCGATAATAAGGACGGTAACTGACAAATGGATATGAATAAGACTGATCAACTAAAAGAGGCATTAAGCAACAAGAACGTTAAGGCGTTCCTGGAAATGATCCGCCACAGTGAAGGCACTGTAGGTAAGGATGGTTTTCGTATGATGTTTGGTGGCAAATTGTTTGATTCAATGGCTGATCATCCGCATATCTTTTTCAATTACAAGAATAAGGAGGGCAAGGTGATCAAGACGAGTGCGGCGGGAGCCTATCAAATTACCTGGACTACATGGGTGGCTCTGAAGCAGATGCTGGAGCTTACTGATTTCAGCGAGGAGAGCCAGAACCTGGCGGCGCTGGAGCTGATCCGGGAGAAGGGAGCGCTGCTCCAAGTGCAGGGAGGATATTTTGTAGATGCAATAAACAAGGTGCGGGAGATATGGGCATCGCTGCCGGGAAGTGGATGCCATCAGCCGGAGCATAGCCTGGCAGAAGTGGAAAAGTGGTATGATGATGCGGGAGGAGAATTAATTAGCTGATTAGCTGATGTGATTATTAGCTTATAAAAAAAGTATTATGAGGGCGTATTTGAGCATGTTATTGTTGTGTGGTACTGCGGTGATCTCCGGATCGGCTTATGCACAGGACACGGTAAAGGTGGAGCATGATGCTTATACTACGGTATTTGTAAAGAGTAGCCATGTACCAATATTGGTGACTTATACGCTTTATAGCTACTCATTTGATTGTGATCAAACACAGCGGCTGGCCAGGACAAACAATTTTAAGGCTGATCCGGAGGTGAATGGTACGGCGCTGGGGAAAGATTATGACCACAGCGGGTATGACCAGGGGCATTGCATGAGCGCGCAGGATAACATTTGCGATTCGATAGCAATGGCTGAGTGCTTTTACTATACAAATATGATACCGCAGGCTCCGGGACTAAACAGAGGCATCTGGAAGGCACTAGAGGGCAATGAGCGGGATCTCGCTACCAAGTATGACAGCATCAAGGTTTATATAGGCTGGTATGGGACCGATAAGACGATAGGGCCGGATAAAGTAGTGGTGCCTGAGTACTGCTGGAAGGTGATCTACATACCAAGTGCGCATGAATGGGATTATTACATTTTCCCGAACAGAGCATGCGATGGTACGCCTGCAAGGTATATGGATACCCTGCATGAAAAGCAGTGCAACTGGACAGCCGAGCAGAAGCAATGGATGCTGTATATACTGGCAGAGGGGACACGGAAAAATTCAAGGTTTTAAATAGCTTTTAAACAATAATTAAACACTCTTTTTTATGAAGAAGATCAATAATGCCCGATCGAAATATTTCGAAGGCCATAAGGATGCCAAAGAATTGTGGTTTGTAAAGATAGGTGGCGTGGATAAGGGGTACCTGAGCGAATGGGCTGCCAATAACAGCATCGGTAAGGCAAAGGATGCTACAGTGGACCATATCACCCGGGAAGAGGTGGAAGAGTGGATAGCCAATGGTGGCGAAACGGCACCGGCTACATTTGACCATGAGGTGACAGAACAAGACATGATCGAAAATCCGGAATTTAAGGATCAGGGTATCAATGTGGGTGACATTATCCAGGTTCCCATTGATGCGGAAGATAAAGAGCCAGAAGTGGTAACACCTGAAGACGAGAAGCGTGATGTAGCTGCTGCAGCGAAAAAGAAAACTGCTAAGAAGAAGAAACCAGCAGCTAAGAAGAGCGCAAGCAAAAAATAGTGATTAACAAACGGTTCACTCCGGGAAAGGGGTAAGTAAACAATAACATTTTTAATACCATTTTATGGCAGCTCCAAATAAGAAACTTTATAACATACAGGCAGCGTTCAGGAGTAATCCAACGCTTGACGCCATGTATGTGACCAGCGATGGCCTTCCATTTAAGGCATCTACTGATGCCAACCGGCATGCGGCAAACCTTATGAAAAAGGCTACTCCTCAAGTGATGCCTCCAGAGGGCACTCCGGCATATGCGACCACACAAGCGGCAATTACAGCTGCAGGTGTGGTAACCAATATGAGCAGGGCACTTGTGGGTGTGCCTCCGACTGGAGGTGCTGCCGTTCCGGCTCCTGCTGCTGCCGTTCCGGCTCCTGCTCAATTGACGCTGGCCCAGGCAACCGAGGCAAATGATAAGGCGCAGGCTGCACTTGTGACTGCCCAGGAAGCATATAATGTAGCTAATGGCAAACTGACCGATGCACAAGCTGCGCTGGGCGTCCTGCCGTCTACTGCAAATAAGACAGCAAAGGGCATTGCTCAGAAGTTGGTAAATACTTGCACAGCTGCTATAGCTGATGCGAAAGCAATTTTGGAGAATGCTGAGTTTGACGCGACAATGGCCGCACAGAATCTGGCTGCTGTACCTACTGCCTAAATTAATTTGAAAATTTGAAAATGTGCAGATTTGAAAATGCACTTTAAATAGAATAGTTATGAAACTGAAAGGGTTTTTTGAATTTTTGATAGGGGTGGCAATGATGCCTTTGCTGGCGGGGGCTTCTCCATTTATGCATGTTTTGTTTGCGGTGATCCTTGTGCTGGCGATAGTATTGCCAAAGCCTAAGAATACGTTTTTCCTGAAGTATGGATTGCGGACGACTGCTTGTGGTACAGTTACGATCAATATCGCGCAGGCGTCCATCGGGCAGTCATTGCAGACTAATGACGGAATATGCGGAATGGTGCTTACAGGGGTTACTGAAGAAGGTGGGTACACCCTGGGCACGCCTATATATGTGACGAGCCTGGCAAGCGCATCGAGCGGGGCAAATGCAATTACCCTGGCGAACAATCCTTTTGCTTACCGGCAGATCAGCGATTTTTACAGTGTGCCCGGGACGGTGAATGCGGGTCTGTATATCATGCTTGTACCCAATACTATGACGGTAGCTGATATGGCCGATAATACGAACAGCGCCAGCGCGAAGGTATTATTGAATTATGCCAAGACGGCGGGATTGCCTATAAAGAAACTGTATATTATGAGCGATGATACGGTGGTGACTGTGGCTGATATAACTGCAGGCATTAACCCTGCCTGCTATACTGCAGTTACGAATATGCAGGTGATGGCTACAGCTTTTGCTGCTTTACAGTTGCCATTCAGGTGCATAATAGGCGCTACTTCTTATGACGGAACTGTAGGTAACCTTACGAATATGACCAGCGGGACTACCAATAACCGTGTGGAGCTGCTGCTGTGGGACTTACAGCCATCCAGTGGCTATAGTGGTGGCGCGGCATGTGCGCTTGGCTTTACGGCTGGTTGTGATGCAGTATTGCCGGTGCAAAGGAAGCGCAGCCGTGTAAAGAACGGGCCGCTGCCAGGTATAAGCGAATGCTATGTAGGTACTGAGACTGTTGAGGCTGCAGGCGGTGATATAGCTACCATGGTGACTAAGGGATTTGCTACTGTGCAGACTTATCCGCAGGCCAGTGGTTACTTTTTCTCAGGGGTGCCGATGTGTACGGCCACAAGCGACACTTATAATACCCTAGTGGCAGGATGCGTGATAGATAAGGCGCAGATCATAGCCTACGCAAGGTATTTGCAGGAGGTAGATGACGAGGTGCCAGTGCAGGCAGACGGGACCATTGATCCGAGCTGGGCGGGAAACCTGCAGCAGGAGACGAATAATGACTTTCAGACTAATATGGTGGCGCCGGGTAATTGTACGAGTGCGAGCTGCAGCATAAGCCTGACACAAAATATTGCTGAGAGCGGCCTCCTGGCTATAATGATAGTGGTGAATGGTGTGGCGTATGCTGTGAATATCCAGATCACACTGGGGCTGGCGGCGTAGGTAATTTGAAAATTTGAATATGTGCAAATTTGAAAATGCACTTAAGTTAAAAAGTAAAAAATCGTTTTTATGAGCCAAATAGGGTTTAATGAGTATGAAGAAGCTACCTGGAGTAATGGTACTTTCTCTGCAGGTGGAAGCGTGAGCGGAAAATGTACCGGCTATAAGTATAAAGAGAATTGGGCCGATAAGCCTCTGTATGCCGCAGGGAATAAGCCTCGTGCCATACAGCCGGGTAATATTGCTTATACCGGAGGTTTTAAGCTATTGCTGGGAGACTTTACTGCGCTGACCGTGGCAGCTAAAGCTGCAGGCGCAAAGAGCGTGTGCGGCATGGTAATAAGTGTAGTGATCACTTACCTGCCTCCAGGTGGAACTGTAATGCAGGATACCTGGGTAGGCTTTAAGATCAGCTCATATGAGAAAGGCTGGGACCAAGGGGCTACCGAAATGGTAATGGACTGCCAGGGGAACTTTACGGACCTGGTGACGGTGCCTTAATGCCCATAAGATGAACACTTAAAAACGGAGATAAAGTACCCAAATTGCCCCGCCCTGAAGCGGGGTTTTGGGGTGCAAAAACAACATTTAAACAGCATTTTTATGACAAAAGACAATACTATAAAATATAAGACCGAGTCGCAAAAACCTATGTATATAGGAGAAGTAACACCTGAGCAGATAGAACTGTGGAAGGCGAATCACCTGAGGGGGATATTCCAAGTGATCGATGATAATGAAAAGCATATCGGCTATTTCAGAAATCCTTTTCGCGGAGATGTAAACGCTGCACTTGCTAAAGCTGATGCAAAAGAGCCACTGGCCACTGTCAGGGTATTTGCGGAGCTTCTCTGGCTGGGCGGTAGTGATGTGTTTGTTACTGATACTCCAGAGTGGCTTGGAATGACAAGCGAGATCAGGGCGAAGATGAATGGTGTTAAGGCGCGTCTGGTAAACTTATAGGGGAAGCGGAGGAAAATCTCGATACCGATTCTCCCCTATATATCGAGACTGTAGTAGAGTATTATTTTCCGCGTTTTGATGCTAAGAACGCTACAGATGAGGAACTGGCAACGAGGGTGGCGATCATGAACCACATCAGGAAGGAAGAAAAGCGACAGAGCCAGGCGAAGGGCTAAAATTGAAAAACGGGGAATTCCATATAAATGACCTAATGTATTTATGGGCGATATAGTAACATTCACGCTCGAACTAAACGAGAAACTGAGTGGTGGCATCCAGAAAGCGGCTGTTTCCACTCATTCTTCTTTTGGGGGTATCCATGACGATATAAGCAAGGCTGCAAAAGGGCTGGACGACCTGGGTAACGAGCGCAAGATACGTGTGGATCATGGAAGCATAGGTGAAGCAACCGGCGCGGTAGAAGGGCTCACCGGCGCAATGGAGCGGCTGAGCGAGGTGCACCTGATAGGCGGCATGGCACTTGGTGAACTGGTGGCCAGGGGGGTGGAAAAAACAGCAGACTTCGCGAAGGAACAAATAAAAGACGTATTGGGCGGCGGTATGGAGGAAGGCAAGCTGCAGCTAGAAATGCAAGTGCTGGCCGGTGATGATGCAGGTAAGGACCTTTACGAGCAGATACATAATTACATTCCAAAAAGTTTATTTGGCCCTGAATTGAACCACGAGGCCGTAGTGCTGCTGGGGATGGGGGAAACCATGAAAAATATATTACCGGACCTGAAGGAGTTCGGAGATATCAGCATGGGTGATGACCAAAAGATGCAGAGCCTGATACTGGCATTAGGCGAAGCCAAATCGCAGGGTCACCTGAGCGGCATGGAGATGCGCATACTCAGGACTACCGGATTTAACCCACTGGTGGAAACTGCAAGGGTTACGGGGGAAAGCATGACAAACCTAACGGCCAGGATGGCTGAAGGGAAGTTTTCATTTAATGACCTGCGTAAAAGCATGGAATATGCTGTGGCTGAGGGTGGCCGCTTTCATGATATGCAAAACCGGATACTGGAAACGCCAGGTGGCCAGTATAAGGAAATGATCACCAATATAAAACAGGCGAAGACAGAACTAGGGCTGGCGTTGCTTCCTTCAGAAGCTGAAGTGATGAAAGCGTTTATGCCACTTGTAGAGCGGCTTCCTGAAGACCTGAAAAGAATGCAACCGGCATTGGAAGCCGTGATACACGACTTTGCCGATATGGTGCATTGGGTGAGCAATAATACTGATACCCTGGGCAAATGGGTGGGCGTAATAAAGGTGGGTGTGGAGGCGTATGTTGCCTGGAAGGTGGGAACGGTGGCCATGACTGCAGCTAACTGGTTGTGGACAGCAAGTGTGGGAGCAGAGACTGCAGCAACAATAGAGAATACTACGGCTGTTGAGGCGCAAACCGCAGCACTTGCCGAGCAGGGCGCAGTAGTGGAGGGCCTGGGGTTGAAATGGGCAGGAATGGGCCT
>Ga0302185_10000958_pt1 | contig 21163 bp, 14 predicted proteins | sample II_Bog_E1_1_FD_200231 | JGI IMG/M metagenome (GOLD analysis project Ga0302185, IMG submission 200231) | Peat permafrost microbial communities from Stordalen Mire near Abisko, Sweden - II_Bog_E1_2 | ecosystem: Environmental > Terrestrial > Soil > Wetlands > Peat | place: Sweden: Abisko... | reverse complement strand
CATTGCTGGCTCTGGAGGAGAGAGGTACTCACTTAGCTATCCAGTCAAACATAAAGAGGCTGCCAATTTGCAGGTCTTTCAAAAGGAAATTCTGCAGGAGTTGAAAACCATTCGTTAAACTCTCATTGCGTAGGGAGCAGTGCCCCTTGCCACTAATTCATAACCCCAAGACACCAAGGACAAGCGCATAACCGAGTTGTAAAACTAAACCCGCCGCTTAAACTATCGAATCTTACACCTCGTCAACAACCTCAAAGAGGCTCGCTCCAACTGATCATAATCATCATCGAATGCCAATTTATATAATCGTGATTCTCGTAAGGAGTAATAGGGTTGTGTATCGAATTAGTCCCAAATACAATGCTATTAGTCATATCATAAGAGTTGATCGGAAGTGATTAACTCCACTCCCTTTTCTTTCAGCAGAGCCTACATCTTCTCTGCAGTTTATTTCGATACAGATTTTGTCGCGTCAGTGATTATGAATGTCTTAAAACCGAAAGCTGCGGCGTCTATGGCAGTCTGGCCTACACAGAAATCGAAGGCCAATCCGCAGACATAGACTTCCTTCGTCTCCCAATGGCTGAGTATTTCTTTCAGTTCCACTTTCTGATCATGCCCTATATAGAAACCACTATAGGAGTCCAATCCTTTCTGCTCTCCCTTTTTAATGCAAATCTCATTATTGCTCCTTTCAAGAAGAGGGGATAGCTCAGCTCCCTTAGTGTGTGCCACACAGTGTTCAGGCCACAGCTCTTGCTTTTTACCATTGATATCGATTGAAGTAAAGAGCTTTTTTCCGTGAGTGGAAGCGAAGGAGACGTGTCCTTGGGGATGCCAGTCATGTGTGAGAATAACATGAGAAAAGATCGTCAATTTCTTCAGAGCATTAATCACGGGGAATATCAGGTTGCTGTCTTGTACTTAAAGACTGCCACCTTCACAGAAATCGTTTTGAACGTCGACAATGATGAGGATTTTAGGCATTAATTGATTATTCAAGTTATATACGAACTCTTGCCTATAAATCATTAAAATAATCAATCCTGACGAAGTTTGCCATTTTGTTAAAACTTGGATCGAGCAAATCCAATGAAAAATTGTGGGGCTTATTTATCGAATATGAGCAATGGTATAATTAGGCAGATGCGATCAGGAAACACGATGGATGATTTGTTATAATCAGTAGATTTGAATGAAGAGTAGGTCCAGCATCCAAAATAAACGGTAGAACCCTTCTCAGTGCAATAAAAGCGAGAGTTAGTCTTCGGGAAATAGTAGAAGCGAATCGAAACTCACCCCCTAAGCTCGATTGAACAACATGCTGCTTGAGACGCAATAGTTGACAAAAAGTTAGGATTATGATTCGGCCATCCTTAAACTTCGCTTAATAATCGAAAAGATCAACGTACTCAGCTGTGAATTCAGTATATGCGCCAAAACAAGCGAGCATACGACAAAAGGCTTTAGTTGGTTTGCTTGTACAACTTATCAGCAGTCTTCCAAAAGTACGACTGCGGGTATGTAGACAGTGGAATCTGGGAGAGTGCATCCCCTTGCTGGAAAGATTTATCGATAAGCTAAGAAGCTGTATGGGAAGGCAGAGTAAAATGGGTGGGTAAATCAAGCAAGAGGGGTGGGAGAAGAATTGGTTTAAGATGAAAACAGTGATGGTGAAGGCCATGTTGCAGTACTGTGCGCTGCTTTCTCAGATAGGGGAGTATCTATCTCATAAACAGACATCGGAAGGCTATTAAAATAGTCATAGAGTTGACAGCCGAGATGAAAGAACTATTCTAAACAGGCTATGAAGCATGCAACAAGGCAATCCTACGCAAAGAGTCCCAGCATATCTAAAGCCCCCACACGGCTGCATCAAAGCAGGCAGCCATCGGGAAAAGTCCATCGATTCTCCCACCCTCATCACGCGATAAAATTTAGTTTTCTCTAAATGTGCTTTTGCAAGCTCGATAGTTGTTGAGCCAGTTAGTCGGTATGCAGACCTATAATGACATTGTAATCGACAGTAGTTACCCACACATCCAGAATGAGCTGCAATAAATCAAGTCTAAAATATACTATTGGAAAGATAACCCAGAAAATAACATAAAAACTCTCAGACAGTCGTTTGGTAGCAATGTTATAACGCAGGCAGCGAGGCATAGGATGGCGAACTTGGTGCACGAAAAGCTTCTGAGCGTAATCTGCTGGGTGTAAAGCGCAGCCGAAGTTGGATCGAGTAGTTCACAATAGCAAAGATAATGTTAATGACTCCAATGAGTTACTAGTAGTTCAGTGATGGCGATAATCTAATATTCGAGTTTAACCAGCGAAACCTCATAGAAAAGGTATATTAAATTATATATAGATTATACTGCTTTCTGTAACTTACTATTCGCTTTCAATTGAGTTGAGGTTTTTGTAGTAGGAGGAGGGGAAAGACGGAATTAAAGTGAAGGGGGAGTCGCTGTCGAGGTCGGAAGTATTCCATCTGAAATCGATGGAAGTGATCTGTCGATACATTAAGGAGAACTGCGTTTTTTTGAATCATCTTGTGCTGAATTATCATAAGCATTATAAGAAGAGACTGAATAGTATACCGGAGGAGAGCTCCATGGCGGAGGAGTCGGGACTGGCAGACAGGAAGAAGTAAGATGCTAATAGCTTGATAGGGAAGGAGTAGAAAGACAACAAGGGCAAGGAGGTTATGACTCCACTCTATAGCAAGAGCAGCATTTATTACGATGAGGACTAGGTCGAGGCCGAGCCTGTTGCTATCACGGAGAAGAAAGAGTGCAAAGAAGGAAAATCATACACTTAGAACGAGATTAACCTCCACAAAGAGGAGAGACATAGATAAGGAGGCAGCAAAATGGCCCCTTTTGGAAAGGTGGAGCTGAGAATACCGATCAGTCGCAGTGATAAAGTCCTCTTCTCCTTCAAGCGGCAATTTATAAAGCAATCGGGCAATAAAAGCCTCTCAAAGACCAAACAGCTGCTCAAGAACTCAATAACTCTCAAGCAGAACAAAACAAGTCCTCAACCACACGTGAGGAAGGTTAAACTGACAAACAAACTGCTTAAAGAAAGCTTCGATTTCAGCAAACCCGATTCCAATCATAAGAAATCCTCATCGCCTACTCGTGCTCTCGATCTTCTCAAGAAAAGCGTGAGTTTAACTGACCATCGTAAACCCAGCAAATAAATCCGAACTATCTACGCATCAAACGGACTCCCTCCAAAGAAAGGGTGATTATACTTTAATACGAAAGTTAAACAGTAAAACTGATCACGAAAACATTTTATTTACCTTCTTCATGAAGACAGACTTTCTCTACGCCTTCTTGGATTCCGACAGCCGATACTTATTTAATTAGCTTCTCAAAAATTCAAGGTTTTGGTAAGTGTCCATAGTTATCTGCAGCAGCAAGTCAGCCTCAATCTCCCTCTCGCGTTTAAAGTTAGTCAGTTCGTCAATTTGCTATAAACTCAATTACATACTCTTCTCCTCGTTGATTTAGTCCACGAAGTTCTTGGTATCCCCTTTACCTTCTGCTATGATGTTGAAAGTATTGATATTTTACTTGTTATGGTGTTACCTATTCACTTTACTGTCCTCGATATAGTTAGATTGAACTATCATCAGACTTTCACCCATTTATGTTCTCTCATTCAACTCTTGGAGGCGGGCCTGGTAACTGAATAGAGGACTTGCTCCGTTGTCACCCGAAAACGATTGGGAAAGCTGATTGTGGCAGGTAATCGATTTCTGCTGCGGAGAGTAGTGCATTGTTTCATTGTGACCATACGATTTCTACATTAACTCCAAACGAAGCTTAAGTCCATCGTTTTAGAGCATTAGCTACTTATATCTGTCTTCGAGCTAATTAAATTCGGCAGACTTCGTCTTGATAGCCTACAGAGATCGGCTTAGCTTATGCTTAATGGTTTCTATATTGACTCGGTACTCGCTATTGGCAAGTGTCAGCTCGTTATTGACTGCATCAACGCTGATATACTTCTCCAGTTGACTCTTATAGTATTCTGTTTCAGTTTTCTCCTTCTGTAGCTGCTGCATGAGTCGATCAACGACTTCATCGACCACCTGTCTATTGTTATTTATCTTACTGTTAAGAAGCTCTTCCCTTTGCTCATGCAAATACAGTTCTTTTGCATACTGTTCCCCTGTAATCTATAGCTGTTCTATCTTCAGCAGCATCTCCTTCTCTCGTTTTTCATACTCGGACAGTCTTCCCATTTGCTTAGAGGATTCATCACGAAGCCCTTCGATTTCGGTCTACAACTGATGAGTGTACTCCTAATAGAACTCGACTTGATCTTATACGATCTCCAGTTTTGTTATCAATCGATTCTGTTTATTTTCAGGTGAGCCAGTCAGTTAGCCCTGTCCCTCTCCTATTTTGCCGGCATAGTCAGCCATAATGTTGAGTAAGGCGGCACTTTCCTCCTGGCAGGTTTTAATATACTCTTCCAGCTCGTGTTTGATTAGTTAATTTCGTATTATTATGCCCATTAACATGATTATCATTCGGATCGACTCCTCGCGGTTACCCTTGCACATCTCCACGAAATTAAGTTTCAGTTCGCCCGTATCAATCAACAACTCAGAGTTTAAGTACCGCATTATGCTACGGCCCAACAGTTTCATGCGACTAATCCTCTCGCTAATGCTTAAATCAGCGAAAACAGTGTAGCAGACATCCTCGATCATGGTAAAGTGTTTGATTCTGCCGAGCATAAAGATAAAGAACTCTCCGTTGGTGAGATCGTGCAATGTGAGTACAGGGGTTGTGAGATGATAGGTGGAGACCCATTGAACAATGACTTGCTCAAGTGGTGCAACGATTTGGTTGAAGTTAATCATGAATTATGAATATATTTGAATTTAACGTGTCAAATTGCCAGCCTCAGCATACTCTCTTAATCAATGCCCTACCAGTCTCCTCCAACCAAAATGATTAATTCCAAAGCCTGTGTTAGATGCTCAGTATTATCAGTGATGAAATATATAAAACTGTAATTTTAAGGGTTTGATTATATTGTAGTTAACCGATAATTTAGAGTATAATACCCTGAAATCAATAATTATCATATATTTTACGGCAGAAGACAGTCGCATCAACTGGAGAGGATAGAACTGCTGTATCTGTCCCTGTTTCAACTTGTATAATTTTTTGATATCTTTTATTTGATAGTTTTAAGGTATAAAGACAGAGATCAGTCCATGGACGCAAGGTTTTCATTGTAGAACTCCAAGACAATAAAAAACTATTTATTTGATGATGAAAGTAGATCAAAAACAGAATTTGATTGTATAAACCAATATTGATGTGCGAGATGGTACCGTACAGATCAATCACTTAATATACACTGTCCGAGCTAAATTCTTCATTATTGACATCATATTCGATGATATTCTCACTTCGTAAAGGATAGGTCTAAATTTGTTGGCTAAACAATGAAAATAGAATTGCTAAACAACCACCCCATATTAACCTGATGCCGAAATTATTCATTTTTCAGCTTCCCTCTTGAGTATTTTCCCTCAATGCTGGGGACCCCCAGTTGAAACGCCATCTAACCTCCCTTCCGAAATCAATCCAAACGGCCCTAATTGCATATGTTGCCCCCTTCCCCACCCTTCTCCCTCTCTTAACAACAAAAACGCTAATAACTCCATCGGTTTTCCTTTTTTCCTTTTTCAGTTTATAACTAAAATACTAACCATATCAAATATATAAACTTGTCATGAACACAATCCACAAAGAAATCTTCCTCCTCGTACTGTTATTCACATTTGGAGTCCACCAAGTCAACCCGCAACCATCATCCTCAGCTAATCCCTTTTGTTTATCCACTGATAGTCTCGGAAACTGTCTCGGCTGCCAGAGCGGATTCTTCCTCAACAATGGAGAGTGTTATCCAGGAAATCCATACTGCAACACCTATTATTCAAATGGAGCATGCATCGATTGCTCCCAAGGAAACCTCGTCAATTCTTTATGTCTCGTACAGACCAGCTGTAATTCTATTGATGCCAATGGAAACTGCATCGATTGCCCTGTGGGATTCTAGATCATGGGCCCTAATTGTTATAGCATCGCTAGTCTCTTTCCAAAATGCGCAACATTCAGTGGATCAGTTTGCACGGCATGTGTCCCAGGAGCATACCTCAGCAATGGAGCCTGTGTGATTGAAAATCCTTTTTGTACCACCGCCGATGCCAGCGGAAATTGTTTGAGCTGCCCTACAGCCTTGGTTTTAAGCTCTCCTTACTGTGTAAGCAATTAGGCCTGTTTAACGAACGACCCCGTTACTTCTAATTGTTTAACCTGCAATCCCGGATTTACCCTAATGTTTGGAAAGTGCTCAAGTTTGAACAGTATCTTTCCGTATTGCTCGATATTCAGCGGCAACACTTGCACGAGTTGTTTGTTGGGGTATTACCTCGCTGCTGGAGTCTGCTCCCCAGCCAGTTCACTCTGTTATACTTATGATATGAAAAATGGCAATTGTACCAATTGCTATAATGGATATACTTTATCAGGTCCAACTTGCATATCCTCGACTGCCACAAATGCAAACGCTACTAACGCCACTACTACTAACACTACCACTACTCCTAACGCCACCATTACTAACACTACCATTACTCCTAACACCACCACTACATCAAATAGTAGCTGTAGTATCGGCTTTTACTTGAATAACAACACCGGTATTTGCACCCAAGTCGATCCTTCATGCAATACTTACAACCCCAATACAGGAGAGTGCTTATCTTGTTATACAGGGTCAACTTTATCTGGCTCTATCTGCGTGTTTCTGTCCAGTATCGATCCCAATTGCAATACTTTCAGTGGTTTAACTTGTACCGACTGTTACAATGGATTCTTTATCGGTAGCAGCGGGCTTTGTACCCCAGCCAATCCAATCTGCCAAAACTATAGCATGACGACTGGTCAATGCTTAAGTTGCCATACCGGATATGAATTAAACGGAACCACCTGCGTTCAACTCTCCACTTTAGTTCCCGACTGCTCTACCTTCACTGGTATTATCTGCATTAGTTGCATTAATGGCTACTATCTCAACAATGGATCTTGTTTCCCTGGAAATCCTTTATGTTCTACTTATAATATGACTGGTGGTAGTTGCCTCAGTTGCTTTCAAGGCTACTATCTTAGTGGATCCAACTGTTTGGTTATAAATCCTCTCTGCAAGACGGTGGATGTTAGTGGAAGTTGCGCTAGTTGCTATCAAGGATATGCAGTATCAGGAACTACGTGCATTCAACTATCATTAATCAACCCTCAATGCTCCACCTTCAACGGCCTGATCTGCACTAACTGCTATAATGGGTTCTATATTGGTTCAAATGGTATCTGCACGCAGGTCAATTATCTGTGCAAGACTTATAGTATGTTCTCAGGCTAATGTTTAAGTTGCTACGCTGGATCTGCGGTTTCAGGAAATACCTGCGTTAATTTGGCTAGTATCAACCCTCAATGCTCTAATTTTAATGGAATAACTTGTGTGAACTGCTATCAAGGATTCTACATTGGCAGCGACGGCGTCTGCACGCAAGTGAGCCCAAAATGTCGAACTTACAACATGATGACGGGCGCCTGTCTAACTTGTTATTATGGTTCTACTCTGACGGGGACTGCCTGCTCTTGAAGCTTTGATTTTCACTTATTTACTGATTAATAACTTCCTTGATAAATATATTTATTAGTCTTCACTAAATATTGGTTATATTCAATAAAATGAAGATGATTATCAATGACAGCCTCCGTTTGAAGGATGGTAGCCCGGATAGCAGCTGATGCATATTCCACTCGTCATAATATATGCACTACACGCGGCACCAACAGCTGTGCAAACGTAACTTGGACCTGGACCCAAATAGTACCTATTTGTGCAGTTTGTGCAGTATATACCCGCAAAAGCAGTGCAATAAGGGTTGCTGCTGGATGTTTTTATGCATGTACCATTTGACAAGGCATTTCCTGTGAAACAGCTTAAACAATCTCCATCATTCATATCATAAGTATTGCATACAGAACTGACAACTGTGCAAATTCCATTGCTGCCGATATAATACCCGTTTCTGCAATTCGTGCAAGTTGAACCATTAAAGTCGGAGCACCAGCGATTGTTCATGATTATTGAGGTTGCAATGCAGTTAGAATTTGTTAGAAGGTACCCATAAACACAGCCAGTGCATACTCCCGATGTCATAATATAAGTTGTGCAGAGAGAGTTCACAACCGTACAATTTCCATCTGATCCGATGTAATAGCCTGTGAGGCAATTGGTACAAATTGTATTGTTGAATGTTTGACAGTTGGGGTTGAGATCTGCTGCAGAGATGCAGCTAACTTGGATTAATACATACCCATAGATGCAACTCAAACAGTTTCCTGTTGCCATATCATAAGTTGTATTACAAAAAGGACTTACTGCAGAACAAAATGAATTTGTGCCGAGATAGTATCCGAGGCTGCAGTTCAAACAAATCCCTTTATCAAAGCTTGCACATTCAGGATTAAGGGTAAGCCAAGATAAACAACTTCCATTTGATATCGAATATCCCGCGATACAAGTGATGCATGACCCATTGCTCATATAATATGTTGCACAAGTATTGCTAACTTGAGTGCAAGCTGAGAAAAAGCCAAGATAATACCCCGGACTACATTTTTGACACATTAGGCCGCTAAAAGTCAAACAATTAGGATTTAAACTTGCCAAAGATAGACACGAGTCACTGAGAAATACATACCCTGTTACGCATGTGATACAAATCCCTGAGCTCATATTATAAGCATTGCAAAGCGGATTTACTGGAGTACACATGGAGCCGTTGCCTACATAATAGCCATTAGAACAATTAACACATACATCTCCGTTGAATGTTAAGCAATGTGGGTAAATTAAAGTCAGCTGCTGGCATGATCCATTGTATATCATGTACCCTGTTATGCATGTGATACAAATCCCTGAGCTCATATTATAAGCATTGCAGAGAGGATTTACTGGTGTACACATAGAGGCGTTGCCTACATAATAGCCATTAGAACAATTAACACATACATCTCCGTTGAATGTTAAGCAGTGAGGATAAATTACAGTTAACTGTTAGCATGATCCATTATATATCATGTACCCTGCTATGCATGTGATACAAATTCCTGAGCTCATATGATAGGCATTGCAAAGAAGATTTACTGGTGTACACATAGAGGCGTTGCCAATGTAGAACCCATTAGCACAATTAACACATAAGTCTCCGTTGAATGTTAGGCAGTGAGGGTAAATTAAAGTCAACTGTTGGCATGTTCCATTTTGCATCATATATCCTTAAACACAAGTAAAGCAAACCCCATTACTCATATTATATGTTCTGCAAATAGGGTTCGTGGAAGTGCAAATAGTTCTAATGCCAAGATAGTATCCATTTTTGCAATTGTTACAGAGATTCCCGCTAAAGGTCAAGCAATTTGGATTGATGACAGTCAAAGACAGGCATGTTTCATTTTAAATAGCATATCCTTGAATGCAAGTAATGCACAATCCATTGCTCATATCATACGCATTGCACAGAGGGCTGACAGAAATACAGATTGAGTTAGGGCCTATATAGTAGTCACTTGAGCAATTAAGACAAACACCATTGTTATCGAACTGTAAACATTGAGGATTGATGTCCGTGAAGGATAAACACGTATTATTTTGAATAGCATATCCTTGAACACAAGTAATGCATTGCCCATTACTCATATCATACGCATTGCACAGAGGATTTACTGGAGAACAGATTGAGCTAATGCCGATATAATAGCCACTTGAGCAATTGAGGCAAACGCCGCTGTTATCAAAGCTTAGGCATTGAGGATTGATGTCAGTGAAAGATAAACACGTATTATTTTGAATAGCATATCCCTGAACACAAGTAATGCATTGCCCATTACTCATATCATACGTATTGCACAGAGGATTTACTGGAGAACAGATAGTGCCTATATAGTAACCACTTGAGCAATTGAGGCAAACGCCACTGTTATCAAAGCTTAAGCATTGAGGATTGATGTCAGTGAACGACAAACACGTATCATTTTGAATAGCATATCCTTGAACACAAGTAATGCACAATCCATTGCTCATATCATACCCATTGCACAGAAGACTGACTAAGGTACAGATTGAGTTAGTACCTATATAGTAGCCGCTTGAACAATTTAGACAAACCCCATTGCTATCGAACTGTAAGCATTGAGGATTGATGTCAGTGAAAGACAAACACGTATTATTTTGAATAGCATATCCTTGAACACAAGTAATGCACAATCCATTGCTCATATCATACGCATCGCACAGAGGATTTACTGGAGAACAGGTTGAGCTAATGCCGATATAATAGCCACTTGAGCAATTGAGGCAAGCGCCGCTGTTATCAAAGCTTAGGCATTGAGGATTGATGTCAGTGAAAGACAAACACGTATTATTTTGAATAGCATATCCTTAAACACAAGTAATGCATTGCCCATTACTCATATCATACGTATTGCACAGAGGATTTACTGGAGTACAGATTGAGTTAGAGTCTATGTAGTAACCACTTGAGCAATTGAGGCAAGCACCATTGTTATCAAACTGTAAGCATTCAGTAGGAGGCACAGCCGAAGATAAATGATAATTATGGATAGCTTGAGGTAAGCAACTTCCATTTTGAATAGCATACCCAGAAATGCAAGTAATGCACAATCCATTGCTCATATCATAAGTACTACATAAAGAATTGGCCTGAGCGCACATTGAGTTAGTGCCTATATAGTAACCACTTGAGCAATTGAGGCAAATGCCACTGTTATCAAAGCTTAAGCATTGAGGGTTTATTAAAGACCAAGGAAAGCAACTTCCATTTAACATAGAATACCCGGCAATGCAAGTGTAGCATTTTCCAGAATTCATGGAATATGTGCCACATAGAGGATTTACTTTAGTACAGATTGTTTTCGTGCCTTTAAAAAATCCGTTGGCACAGTTAATGCAATTTCCATTAGTATTGTTAAAGCTTAAGCATTGAGGATTGATCAAAGACCAAGCTAAACAATTTCCATTTGACATCGAATACCCAACAATGCAAGTATTACAATTCCCAGTGTACATGTTATAATTGTTACAAAGCGGATTTACTGCCGTACACATATATTTGCTGCCTATAAAGTAGCCAGCGCCACATCTTATACAATTTCCATATTTGTTAAAGTTTATGCATTGAGGATTCAGAGATATCCAAGATAAGCAACTTCCATTTACCTGAGAATAGCCGGAAACGCAAGTAAGGCAGAACCCCGTGTTCTTGTTATAGAGATTGCAAAGAGGATTAACTCCAATGCAGATTCCATTGCTGTTGATATAGTATCGATATTTGCAAATGGCACAAGCGGAGCCTTTAAAACTAAAGCAAAATGGATTAAGGCTGATTAAAGTAACGCAGACACTCCCATTGAGAGTATATCCTGTAAAGCATTTTGTGCAGTTACCGTTCAAGTCGAAGCCGTTACAAAGCGGATTCACTGCATAACACTGTTGGTTGAGTAAGAAGTACTGAGGATGGCAGCTCAAACATTTCCCTGTACTGGTATTCGTAGTTCCACAGTTATAGCTTGGGTATATACAAGTGTCATTCTTGAGATAGTAGCCTGTAACGCAGTCGGTGCATAGGGAACTTCCAAAAGTCATACAAAATGGGTCGAGGGTAACTCGGGCCACGCAATTTTTTCCTGAGAGAAAAAATCCTGATTGACAGCTCGTGCAGATGTTTGCTGTAGCATTCGACGTTTTGCAGATGGTACTGATGACCACACACAAAGCTCCACTGAGAATGTAGCCTTGATTGCAGCTAAGACAGTTCCCTTTTAGATCAAATGTAGCACAGAAATTATTTGCGAACACACAGCTCACACCATTAAGATAATATCCATAATTGCAGCCAGTGCATTTTGAGTTCACAAATGTCGTACAGAAAGGGTAGAGACTCGACAGACTGACGCATCCCGATCCATAGGGTGTGTAATTGTTAGGACAGGCAATGCAATTTCCACTTTGATCAGTATTCAGGCAGTCTGATGGAACAAGGCAAAGAGGGCCACTGAGATATCCTTGAGAACAGTTTAAACAGCTGCCAATAATATCGTAGGAGGCGCAGTTTGGGTTGGCAAAAGTGCAGACTCCATTATTTATTACATACCCGCTTTGGCAGGCAGTACAATTTAGACCGCTGAAGCTCAAACAATAGGGATTTATACTTACGAACTCAACGCAGGTGCTACCCCAAAGAGCAAATCCCCAGTAACAGCTTAAGCATACTCCTGAGCTCATGTCATATGTAGAACATAAAGGATTTGCGAAAGTGCAGCTTCCATTAAAAACATAATATCCTTCCATACAGTTGGTGCAGGAATTACTGGTAAAATTTAAACAGAAGAGATTAAAACTGGATTGTTGCACACAGAAACCGGATAAAGGTACGTATCCATCGGAGCAGTCTGTGCAAGTTCCTGTTGATCCATCTGCGCATGTGGGGCTAAAGATGATGCAGAGGGGTGGTTCAAGGATAGCGTAATTACTGCAGCTTGTGCACGCTCCGTTGTTCATATTATAGTTTTCGCAGTTTGGGTTGGCTATGTAGCAGTAGCCGAGGTTAAGATAATACCCAACAGAGCAGTTAACGCATGTTCCTTTATTATCAGTTGCCGAGCAATATGGATTGGGGATTATCGGAGAAGATCCCATCGACTGTGTCGCGCACAGTATGATTTCAAGAATGAGAACGAGTGAAAAAATCACCAGATTACTGGTTTTTAGCTTCATTAATAAAACAATATCCAGTAATAAAAATCATCTGTAATTTAAATCAGGATCAATAAACATTCCTCAGTAAATCAAACTTCCCGTATCTCCACCCATAGCTTTTAGCGGGGGGGATGGTTGCACGATCGTCGATGTTTTGCGATGATGGAATTTATAAAATAGGATGTGATTGATTTCTCTTTATATAGTGATGAATGATAACTTTCAATAAAAAGATATTTTTTATGGGAAAATGGCAGGTAGGTTAATTTTTATAGAATTGTAAGCTGGGAATGCAGGGGCTTACTCTTTTGTTTAGGAATTGAGATTATTATTTATATGTTTTGCTGTGGAAGAATTATGGATCAACAACCATTCGGCATTCGTATGCTCAGTAACAAGAGGGACGATTGTAGAAATAAATCTAAAGACTAATTTGGATGAGCAAATGCTCTGAATCCACTATTGGACACTTTTCTAAAATGAACTATCTATCATATTCTCACTACTGATTAGTGACGAAGTATCGATTCCAGATATGGAGTTTATTTCTGATGAGTTTCTTCTTAAAAGATTTAAATATTGAGCAAACGAGAAAATGATGATCTATCCTCGTCATATATTCCTAATAACTTCCAAATTGATTTCCTTTTGGCCTGTCTCCCCTTTCCTGCTGATCTCCGCCCCCCATGATAATTTCGTCGAATCACCTGCAAAATATATGCTTTGACAATATAATACCACTAAAAATCCCTTAAAATTAATCACTATATAGGAACACCAATGGATTGAAATTTATCTAATATATATATGATTTAAGTTGAGTGTCAACCATGTTTAAACAATAATTGCGATTCCTTTCGTTCTATCATTCGTTTATCTATGGATAATTATTTTTCAACTCAAGATTTATCAGATGTTGAGTCTTTCAGCGTAAATATGATTTTATAAAAAATGTTGGAATTGCTTATTTCTATACTGTTGGGCAATTAAAAAGTGAAGACTTGATACAGATTAAGAATTAACTCTCCTTGACTATAAAAACCCAATGAAATCAAACAATCAGTTTCAGTCAAAATAGTCAAAATAGTCACAAACATTTCCTTTATTTTTTTTCATTTATGAATTATATCTATGGCCATTTTCTATATTTTCTTTTTGCTTCTCCTCAATAATATTGATTATGATTCTATAATGATTCTATATAAATTTCGAGTAAATGTAATAAGTGTCGAAATTATATGGTTGAAAATCATCCAAATGTTAGCATTCAGCTTCCAACGGTAGAAAAAATAGAGCATTTAATTTATCATGCTGCGAGTCTATATTTCATTGATGATGATGCAATAAGGCCATAGCAGATAGTATATGTCGATTCATTGTAAGTTTGATGGAGATTGAAGCAATCACGATGCCATAATTAAAGGCATGATGGTTAATTTAGCGCTATCCTTAGCAGTCATTATTATGCTATAGAGGAAATTAAAAATCATGAATTAAGCCGATATTTAAGAGATATTCTAAATGTGCTCCAATTAATGTTTATGAGTTTATTACTAAAGAACCTCGAATAATTAAAGATCTGAATCAATAAAAAAAGATAAATTGTTAAAGTATGCAATCCATGAGTCAAAAGTGTCTTGAAGATGATTATGCATTAAAAAGATGTCAAAGATCTTTCACTAGAATTAAAATAATTATCATGAAAATGGCAATAAAAGATTAGTAAGCATATATTCCATCTAACAATAAAGAATTATTACGATGTTTATGTTTGCTGATACTTAATAAATATAAGTTAAGGAAAGATTATGTAATGGAGAATCAAATACAAGTGCTCCACTATAAGTGGAAACCTGCATTGCAACTTAAGCATCCACCGTTTATCATATTGTAAGTCAGGCAAAGAGGGTTTACTGGCGTGCAAATACTCTTAATTCCAACATAGTATCCCACTTTACAATTCAGGCATTTTGTCAAGTTAAAAGCCAAGCAATTAGGATTGATAACAGCTAAAGCTAAACACATTCCATTTTAAAGGATGTATCCTGGACCACAAGTAATACAGACTCCGTCAGTCATATTATAAGTCAAGCACAGAGGGTTTTCTGGCGTGCAAATACTCTTAATTCCAACATAGTATCCAACTTTACAATTCAAGCATTTTGTCAAGTTAAAAGCTAAGCAATTAGGATTGATAATCGTCAAAGATAGGCACATTCCATTTTACAAAATATACCCTGGACCACAAGTAATGCAGACCCCGTCCGTCATATTATAAGTCAAGCACAGAGGGTTTTCTGTTGTGCAAATACTCTTGATTCCGACATAGTATCCAACTTTACAATTAATGCATCTTGTCAAGTTAAAAGCCAAACAATTAGGATTGATAACAGCTAAAGCTAAACACATTCCATTTTACAAAATATATCCTGGACCACAAGTAATGCAGACCCCGTCCGTCATATTATAAGTCAGGCAAAGAGGATTTGCTGGTGTACAGATGCTCTTGATTCCAACATAGTATCCAATATTGCAGCTAACGCATTTTGTCAAGTTAAACGTTAAGCAATTAGGATTGATAATACCTAAAGATAGGCACATTCCATTTTAAAGGATGTACCCTGCAACACAAGTTATACACACGCCATTGGCCATATTATAAGTCAAACAGAGAGGGTTTGCTGTTGTACAGATACTCTTGATTCCGACATAATATCCAACTTTACAGTTAATGCATAAAGATCCGCTGAAATTTAGACAAAGGGGGTTAAGGTTGATTACAGCAACACATGCATACCCTTCAAGGAAGTACCCCGCAAAGCAATTTGTACAGTCTCCGTTCAAGGTATAGGTTTGGCACAAAGGATTTACTGACATGCACTGTCCATGATTTAAAAAGTATTGCGGATAACAGCTTAGACATTTTCCTGTATTGTTATCTGACGTGAGGCAGTTTTAGCTGGGATAAGTACAGGTTCCATTCTCGAGGTAATATCCTAAGACACAATTTACGCATACTTCTCCACTGAATGTTAAGCAAAACGGATCGAGAGTACTTTCAGACACACATAGCGGCTCGTAAAGAACAAAACCGGCCTGGCAGCTTGTACAGATATTTGTAGTAGCATTCGACGTTTTGCAGATAGTGCTGATGACCACACACAAAGTTCCACTGAGAATGTAGCCTTGATTGCAGTTAATACAATATCCATTAATATCTGAGGTAGCACAAAAAGGATTAGCGATTGTGCAGCCTATGCCGTCAAAATAATACCCATAGCTGCAGTCAGTGCAGCTTGAGTTCGCGAAAGCCGAGCAGAAAGGGTAGAGACTCGACAGACTGACGCAGCCTGAGCCCCAGGGCGTGTAATCGTTAGGACAGACAATGCAATTTCCACTTTGATCAGTATTCAGACAGTCTGCTGAAACGAGGCAAAGAGAGCCACTTAAATATCCTTGAGAGCAGTTTGAACAGCCACCGGCAATATCGTAGGAAGCGCAGTTTGGGTTTGCAAAGATACAGGCACCATTAGCTATCATATATCCGCTTTAACATTTAGTGCAGCTTACTCCACTGAAGGTCGTACAGTGGGGGCTTATATTTGTGAGATCAACACAGGTGCTGCCCCAGACTCCAAATCCCGAGTAACAGCTTAAGCAAATTCCTGAGCTCATCTCATAAGTAAAGCATAGTGGATTTACTGGGATACAGACTCCATTATTTAGGAAGTAGCCGAGCAGACAACAAACGCAAGTAGAATTACTAAAAGCTGAGCAGAAGGGGTAGAGACTTGACAGGCTTACACATTAGTTAGCATATAATTAATACTGAGGTTGGCAAGTGAGGCAATTACCGTTTTAGTCAACTGTTGCGCAAGTTGGGCTGACCACTAAGCAGAGTGGGGAAGCGAAGAAGTTACCTTGATTACAAGAGCGGCAATTTCCTTTCGAATCATATGTAGCACAAAAAGGATTTTCAACAAGGCAGGCACCGTTCAACAAATAAGAGCCAGATTTGCATGTGAGGCAACTTTATCCACTGAAAATAGCACAGAAAGGAAAGAGACTGACCAAACTCACGCATTCAGAATTCCATTAGATAAAACCTGAAGCACAAGATAAGCAGTTTCCGTTCATATCAGTGTTGGAACAGTTAGTTGAAACCAGACACAGAGGACCGTTGAGGCTTCCCTGATTACAAGTCAAACATTATCCTTTTGAGTCATAGCTAGCACAAAAAGTGTTAGCAAAAATGCAAACTCCATTGCTGTTGAGAAAATATCCGTTATTACATTGAGTCCATGCTTATCCGATGTATATTAAACCATGAGGGTTGATACTAATCAAACTGACACATACTCCATCCACTAAAATGTATCGTGAGTAACAACTAGTACAGCTTCCGTTATCCATGTCGTAAGTGGAGCAAATTGGGTTCGCGAAGGTGCAGCCCCCATTAGATAGGTAATATCCTTACATGCAATCAATGCAAGTATTGTTGGTGAAATTCAGGCAGAAGAGATTGAAGCTGGATATTTGTACACAAAAGCCAGATAAGGATACGTAGCCATCAGAACAGTTTGCACAGTCTCCTGTTGATCCATCGGCACATGTTGGGCTGAAGATGATGCAAAGAGGAGCTTCCAACATGGCGTTGTTTCCACAGCTAGTACAAGCCCCGTTGTTCATATTATAAGTTATACAGTTTGGGTTAACGAGGTAGCAGTACCCTAGATTTAGATAATACCCGACTGAGCAGCTGATGCAAATTCCCTTATAATTAGTAGTTACACAATGAGAGTTGGGTATTGGTGAAGAAGTTGAGCTACTTGTTTGAATGGATGCTTAACTTCTGTAAAGGACGAGAATGAGTATAAAAATAACGAAGTTGCTGGATTTTATATTCATCAATAAGATTATATAATCAGTTGTATAGGGGTCAATTTCAATCAAAGATCAGTAAAAAATAGAAATTGTTTAGGAGGGTTCTTATAGCTGTTTTTATCCACTTTCGCATCGGAAAACTCGACGGTGGTTTAAGTTTTACTTGATTATTATGTTGTTGATTTGAGATGAAGGAGCAGTTAATGATTTTATTGATTGAAAAAGATATATTTTATCATCAGAAGCTGTGGGATGTTAGCCTTTTATTGGCGACTGGGTGGTAAGGGATGTGCTTACTGTTTGACATGCCGCTGCCCTTTATTATCTTATTTTATTATTTTGCAGGGAAAAGCTGTTCCTCGCATTTTTCATTGATGTATCTCATAGGGAGTGATATTGTGAGAAGGAAAATTACCCTAAATCATGACTGAGTGGAACTATCAAAATATGGTATAAGATCATCCATCAATCATTTTATTAAAAATTCATAGTTATGAGTTAAGATTGAAAGGGGATAATCACGATTTGACAATCATTACTCAAGATGAGCTTCTTTAATCATCAATTAAATTTTTAACTGCCATATCGCAAAGTTATCCAATCGCTTCCACGCTAATAATTTTATATCGGAGCCTATCCAATCGTTCAGCGAGTTGATTGCGAGGTTATTGATAGGTGGAGATGACGTTAAATTAAAATATTTGAGTAGCTATACAGCAATTAGCAATGTTGCTTTTGCCACTTGTCGATAGATTTGAAACTTGGTGTTTTGTAGTGGACAGGCTAGTTTACAACTCACTTCTGCCTTGATCACTATCCTATAAAATTATAGAATTAGACTGACAGCACAAGATAGATTTTGATCAATTGATCTATTGATCTTACTTATTTATAAGATCGTTATTATCTATGATATTCACGATGATATTCAGAAATTAAATTTAATAAGTTAGGTCGCAGTAAATGATTCAAATCAACGCATATATGGGTAGTCACTAAAAGTTTGATCAATACAACTCTTGATGTTTATTCCTAACTTTTATAGGAGTTGAAAGGGCAAATGTTTTTAATTATACATGGCAGTATGCAATCAAATTAAGTAAGGATATTGGAATCTCTCAAAGAATTAATAGTAGCAAAGATATAGATTGCTTAACTGCGAAAATACTTAAAGTATACGAGAAGATTATTGCTGTGAAAAAGATAAATTACAAAAAGAAAATAAGAAAAAAAAATGAGTTAATTTGGAAAGACTAATTCAATATCAGCAGCCACTAATTTTTAGAAGATTATATTATTAAAATACTTCAATGTTTCTTTGGTGTGTTCATCAAAATTAATAAGAGGTAATTCATGAAAAAGATGGTCAAAATTATTTCATTACTGTTAGGTAAAGTTAATAATTTTAATGAATGCAGATTGAGATCAACCACAAGTGGCGCCTTTGAGATTAAAACCAGCAAAACAGCTTGTGCAAGCCCCAGAAGTCATAATATAAGTTCTACAGGACGGATTTACGGGAGTACATAAACTATTGACGCCAAGGTAGTACCCTATGTGGCAGTTGTTGCAGACAAGTCCAGTGAAAGTCAAACAGCATGGATTAAGAGTAGATAAACTTACGCCCGGATATCATATCATATGTATTGCACCATTGATTGGCTGGAATGCAAATTCCAATGCCCAGGTAATAACCATCATAGCACCAGGTGCAAAGTTCACCCTCGAATATTTAGCACCAAGGGTTGATGTAAGTTAAGAGTAAACAATATCCTTCCCACAGACCATACCCAGGGATACATAAGGCACAAAGTCCGTTTGGAGTAAGGATTTAGCAGCCATTAGTATTAATTATTGCACAATAAGGAGCGAGGAGAGTATATCCAGGAAAACAGGAAAGACATTAACCTGTTTTCATTTCATACGTGAGGCACCAGCGATTTGCAGGAAGACAAATTCCAGCTGCAAGATAGTATCCGTATTAGCAACGATAGCAGTTGTCATTTGTAAAATTCAAGCAGTGAATATAAATTTGAAGAAGAGGTACGCAGTAGATATCCCAGAGTATATACTCGAGGAGACAAGTCTCACAGTTTCCATTGATATTAGCTGTCAGACAGGGAACAGGTTCAATACAGTACGGGGATGATAGAACGTATCCAGGAACACAGCTGAGACAACCACCGTTCAAGTCGTAAGTTAAGCACCAAATATTCCCAGGCAAACAATTTCCAGTAGCAAGGTACTATCCATATTAGCATGAGTAACAATTTTAATTGGTGACATTGGTGCAGTGGGGATAAAAAGAGCTTGGTAGAACACAGTAAATATCCCATAATGCATAATCGATGATGCAAGTTAAGCATTTATCATTAATATCAGCCGTTAAGCAAGGAGTATAAATAATACAGAATGGAGCAAAGAATAAGTATCCAGGAATGCAGCTTAGACAGCCTCCATAAGGATCGTATGTGAGACACCCGAGGTTGCTGAGACGGCAATAACCATTAAGAATGTAGTACTCGGCTAAACAAGTGGAGCAGATTTATCCTACATAATCTATGCAAGGGAAATTAATATCGCCAACATGGACACAATACCTATTCCATAGCAAATACTAAAGTAAGCACGTTAGGCAGAAACCGTTTACATCAGAGGTAAGACATGGGTAAGTTTTAATGCAATAAAATCCTTAAATGATGAATCCAGGAAGACAATATACACAACCTCCGTTGAGATCGTAAAGAGCACATCCAATGGTACCAAGGGGACATTAACCATCGAGAAGAAAGTATCCTCGTTCGCAGGCATAGCATATTTCATTGATTTGATTGATGCAATGAGGAATGTACCAAATAACGCAATAATATCCCCATAACAAATGTTCTTAAAGACAAGTCAAACAGTGATCGTTAGTATCAACTGTCAGGCAAGGATATGTTTTCGAGCAATAAGGGTCGTTGAGAATGAATCCTGGGTAGCAGATATTACATTTGCCGAAAATATCATATTAAAGGCAGCCATATGGTACTGGGAAGCAGACTCCATCCAAAAGGTAGTATCCTAGTTAACAGGCATAGCAAATTTAATTGGTCTGATTGATGCAATAAGGAATTTACCAAATTATGCAATAGAATCCAAACAAATAGAACTCTTCTAAGCAGCTTAAACAATGACCATTCACATCAACTGTAAGGCAAGGTTGGGTCTTATAGCAGGTACCATATTGTAGAGTGAATCCGGGATAACAAAGGTGACAGATGCCGTAAATATCATATTAAAGGCAGCCATATGGTACTGGGAAGCAGACTCCATCCAAAAGGTAGTATCCTAGTTAACAGGCATAGCAAATTTAATTGGTCTGATTGATGCAATAAGGAATTTACCAAATTAT